>Ga0255754_10001044_pt1 | contig 21790 bp, 49 predicted proteins | sample 101ome_22_FD_179954 | JGI IMG/M metagenome (GOLD analysis project Ga0255754, IMG submission 179954) | Coastal salt marsh microbial communities from the Groves Creek Marsh, Skidaway Island, Georgia - 101412BT metaG (version 2) | ecosystem: Environmental > Aquatic > Marine > Intertidal zone >... | reverse complement strand
TATCACAAATTATTTCAAATATGCAATATAAAATAAAACTAACTGCCACAGTTCCAGCAGCACTTTTTACACCTTTTAATTCATCGGTGTTCTTTTCATTTTTCATTATTTAGTTATACCACATTTAATGGCCAGTGTCAATAATTTTCTTAACACTCCACCTATAAACAAAAAAGTTTGCAGTGAAAGCGCCAATAATAATAAATAATGTGGCGACGGTTTCTGGCATGCCAGCAATACCTGCAATTAATCCAACACCAGCACCTGCTAAAATACCAACTAGTTGATAAAGGAACCACCATAATAATACTGTACTATTTTTCATAATTTATTTATACCACATTTAATGGCCAGTGTCAATAATTTTCTTAACACTCCACTTAAAAACAAAAAAGTTTGTAGTTAAAGCGCCAATTAAAACGACTGGCATAGCGAAGATTTCTGGTAAACCAAGAATACCTGCGATTAATCCTGTTACAAATCCAATACCACCAGCTGCTAAAATACCAACTAGTTGATAAAGGAACCACCATAATAATACTGTACTATTTTTCATAATTTATTTTCTCTATATACTTCTGATGATAAATTGACATCAGATCTTTTTTTAATAAGTTCTAATACTTCTTGATTTTCTTTTTGATTTTCACTTGGAGCAAATAAAGCTTTGCCTCTTGAATCAACACCGACAGGAGGTTCTGTTAAATAATATACTGCCATGCTTTTTCTATATTGATTGTCTGGACAAGTTAACGGATTGGGTAATCCATGCCAACTATTACATGTTGTATCAAAAATAACAGCACGATTAAAAACAGCTTCAATTTCTCTTTCTAATTTATCTGGTTGACGATTTTTATTACTCCATAAACCTAAACTACCACCCCAATTAGTATTCCATTCTGAATTGAGATAAATAATTATGTTTATTTTTCTTTGAAGCCCCAATTTAGGATGAAGAGAATAATCAAGATGTGTGTTTAATTTACCCCCCTTTTTATGAATATGCCAACCACCACCATTTAAACCATAATCAGGAAAAAGAATTTCCTTACCAAAAAGAATATCAGAAAATGGTTTCAAAAATTCATCTGAGTTTAAATAAGAAAAAACAGAATATGTCAATTTTGGAAAAGCATTCCAATTGTTACAAAGTTTTTTTATTTCTAAAGCATTTCCATATTCATACCATGTTTTGTCTTCGAAATCTGGAAACTCCGATTCTAAATCTTTAGCTACATCGTTTTTAAAAAAATTGTCTACATAAAAATGTGGAAATGGAACATTTTTTCTCCATTCAAACGCCGCAGATTTTATGTTATCTATATTTATTATTTCTTCAAAATTTAACATTATTTGTAACTTTTTTACTTTTTTTTCTTAAAATGAATAAACTCAATTACCGCTGGTATGAGTAATGCTAAACATACTCCTATCATAAATGATGTTGTTGTCATAATTTAAAACCTTCCATTTGAAATAAAATAATTAAAACAACCAGCCATAGTTGCAATAATTATTAAAATTGTAATACCAATCGTTAATAAAGTTTTTTTCATTCGATCTTTTCAAAAATTAATGCCAATGCGAATGGAATAAACATACCAACGATTATACCTAAAAAGAAAAACATTGCGTCCATTTTATATTAAATACCAATAATAGGTTTACACCAATTAGTAAGAATTCCAGTTAAAACATTATATTCCTCTTTAACAATAATACGCTGATTCTTAAGTTCTAACATAGTATTCTTACCGTCATTAAATGGAGAAATAGTAATTACCTTATCAAAGTTAACAGTAATGTTTACTTCCTCACTAACTCCATCTTGAGTTTTTATTTCTGTAAGTTTATAATACATATTTTTTATATCATTGTTCTTCTCTGTCTTCTGGCCAAAAACCATCATCTAAACCAATTGTAGCTGATTTCCAAACAGTTTCAAATGCCTTTTTACCTCCAACAGTTGCATTAAACAAAGATAATAATAAATTAGCTTCACCAGATACTTGATTTCTCTCTGGCTCATATCCAGGAATTACAGTTAGACTTTTTCCATCTTCACTAATACCAGTCCATGGTCCTGAACAATTACCTAACACCCACTTCTTATAAGTTACTTTTGTACCATCAGATTTTGTTCCTTCTTTATCTAACTGAAAGTAAGTTGCAATTGCCATCCAACTCCAATCATCAGCTATCCATTGAGCTGTAATTCCATGATCATGTTTCAAAACTACTTGTTGATTATATTTCATAATAATTTTCCTTTCTCTATACTAAATAAGTATCTAATTAACCTTCTGGACCAACTGAGAATTTACAGATTTAATTTTTTCAACTGTATACCACTCATCGGATAATTGTTCCCGATTGACCCACATCTCATATTCCAAATATTTATCAAATTTCTTAATCTCTGGAAATTGATCAGGTCTCGTTATCACAACCTGCCAGTCATAACTCTCATCAGTAGCCTCTGCCCTTTTTACAGCATCTCTTATCTTGTTACTCTTGAACATCAATATAGATTGATAAAACGATACCCCATCTCTTCCCAATTGCCCGTACTCACCAAAACTATAATGATCTTTTTGAATGTCACCACTCGGGTCAACCATAAATACTGTCATAGAACCATTAGCACTTTTATCTACTTTGTATACATTGTTTCTGTTACCAAATGTATGTGCTGGATTATCACCATACCCACCCACTATGTTAACAAAATATACAACATCTTCATCTCTAGCTTTCTCAGTAGCTTCTTGTAACGCCTTTAATAAATTTCTATTATAATAGTTTAACGAAGAAATAAAAGCATGATTCGCAGATGTAGGATGTACAAAAACAGTTCTTTCCGTTAGTAAATCATTAATAGGATAGTATTCAACAAAACCAGAACTATCTACAGTTCTATTATTGATTTCCTCTCTGGTCAAAACTTCATCAACCAACAATGGCGGTTTCTTAAGATTAAATAAATCATCTTCCGCCCTTAAACAAAATACAAACACAAACAATAATAATATCTTTTTCATAATCTTTTAATAATCATGGTTTATTTCTCTATCAGTAAACCAAACTTCATTTTTATCTACAATATAACACTGATTCGACTCTTCACTTCCATCTGGAAAAAATTCTAACTCCCACTTGTTATTCCATAAAGCATATCCAGTCTGTCCATAATTTACATACTCATTATTTTTTCCAACAAATACAGCGTCACATTTTGGGTCTGTCTTAATACCCAAATTCCAAGTCATTCTTCCATCTGAAAAAATGTCTACGTTAACCATAAATTCTCAGCATCAATTTTTTCTTGAGTTTTTTTCATGTCATCAACAGCATCAAATACATCATTTAATAAATCATTATAATGTTTACGAAGATACCCTGCACTATTCTCATTATTAGATTCTGCCATCCAACTTCTTAACTCCGATATAATTTGATCAGGTCCCATTCTTGTCATTTAACTATTCTCCATTTTATTATTCTCAGATTTAATCACCTGTTCCTCATCCAATGAATTGTAAGCATATGTTTGATAAATTGGATTTGTCTCAACAAACGATTTTTTATCATAAGTTAAACTTCTAAGTTTTAATTTTTCATTCATCAACTTATTTAACTTTTCTCTCATAGCTTTTAAAATATTCCTGTTCTCTGAATTATAAGCAAGATTAGTATATTCATTAGGATCAATTTCTAAATTATACAACTCCTCTTCTCTAGCATATTCATTCAAAGCATCAAAATATGATGTATACTTCCAATTCTCAGTTCTAATACACCTAATTCTATTAGCAGCCTTAACAGAAGATGCCAATGAATTTGAACCAGACTTTGTGTCATCAAATGTAAACAATATCTCATTTTGAACATCCGTATCAAATTCAATAATTGGCAATAAACTAACACCTCTTATATCATCTGGATAAACTGTGTCCACTATATCACACATAGTAGGTAAAATATCAGCCAACGTTGCCAACTTAGTAGTCTTAACTGGTTCTTTAAATAAAATAGGATTTGAAATAACAAGCGGTACTCTCAATGCTTCTTCATAAGCAACAAACGCTTTTTGCCTCATTCCACCATGGGCCAATCCCATCTCACCATGATCCGAAGTTCTAATAACAACTGTTTTATCATATAAATTACTTCCTTTCAAACAATCAACCACCGTTCCAATTTGTTTATCAATCTTCTCAAGTAAATAAGCATAAAAATTAATATAATCAAGCTTCATATCTTTATCCTTAAGAACTCCCAATAAACCATCAGCAGCAATATTAGTTTGAAACTGAGACATAGGTTTTTTATTCTCTAATAAATCTTCATTCCATGTCTCAGGCAACGAAACTTCTCGTTGAGTATATTCATCTTCATTATAACCATACTGCACTTGATTTGGATACCCCAATACATCATGCGGATTTACTAAACTAATCACCAAACAAAATGGTGTAGTATCTCCAGCTTCTCTTCTAAGCTTTACAGATTCCAAATACTCAATACTTTGTTTAATATACATCGCATCATGATTCGCAAATCCTCCACCAAAATTCTCCGGGTGAGCATCTTCTCCAGAATCAGGACCAACCCATCCTTTAAATCCAAACAAAGCAATATCCTCAGCAGTAACATTTCCATACGGATCTCCTTTGTCCTGTCCTTTACTTACATGCCATTTGCCTCTCCATTGACAGTCATATCCTAAAGGAGATAATACTCTAGCAATATTAGGATAACTGTTGCTCAATGTTTGTTCAGCAGTTGACATACTACCTCCAGTTGTTAATGTCTGAGTAACATGATGTTGAGCTGGATAATTACTTGTCAGTAATGTGCTTCTAGATGGACTGCACATACATGTATTACAAAAAGCCCTTTCAAATGAAATTCCATCAGACTTCAAAGCTGTCATTGTAGACAAATGATTTTTTTCCCAATTCTTCGGAAAATGTTGTGTAGCTCTTTCTTGATCAGTAATTATAATCAAAAAATCAGGCCTGTTACCTAACTCATCAATTTGATTTTTCTTCTTCATAAATTAATTCTATTTTCTTTTTCTTCGCATTTAATATAGCATTTTCTTCAGTCTCATACGGACCAATATATTTTTCTTCACCATCAATTTCCCAATTAGACACTATATACCACCCAAATTTCTTTTTACGAGTTGACCAAACAATCTCACCAGTCTTATTACTATTTTTTTGCCTAACCTTTTTTCTCCTGTTCATATATCTTAATCTCTCTTAACTTTCGGCTCTTGTTTCTCACGAATAGGACGATGTGCCTCAGGCCTGTCAATATCAATATCCTTCTGAATTTGTTTTTCTACCTTACGAATACGCCTCTCAACTCTATTAATTCTATACATCTGATGCCTCTCATACATATCAGCCTCCCAATAATCCGGTAAAGGTTGCATATATGAATGATTGTGCGATCCATAATCTTCAGATGTACTACATCCAAATACTAACCCCAAACACATAACAAATATTAACCAAAAAATAAAATCTCGTATATCTTTCATTTACTTATAAATAAAGCATAATAAATAATATATAACCAACCACAAAAACCATGCAACAACATCCACAATATGCTTTTGTTAACTGACCAACTCACAACCATCGCCATAACAGTACCTAAACTGATACTGGTATGTAACATAATATTATCTTTTTCTTCGTTCGCCATCTTTTTTACTTTCAGCCAAAAGATCAAATGTCCTAATTATAATGTATATTATAGCACCAACCCAAAAACCAAACAATATAATGTTTATAAACAACCCCATAACTCTAACAACATATCAATAAATAATACACCATAATCCTATGCAAAGTCAAGCAGTTAAATAAAAACACATAATAACTCATAAATTAATATTAATATCATTAATCACCTTCTTAGCCTTTTCTAAAGATTGACACACATCTCCATCTTTATATCTAGCAACAACAACCCCCATCCTACGCTTGCCTCTAATCTCTGGCTTTCCAAATAACCTCAACTTTACATCCGTCTCATCTAATGCCTTATCTAAATTATCATAAGAAATATTATCAGTATCTCCTTCAACCTTAATAACCATAGACGCACTCTCACCCAAAAAATCAATTTTGTTAATCGGTAAACCAAGTATCGCCTTAGCATGCAACTCAAACTCACTCTGATCCTGTGATATAATTGTCACCAATCCAGTATCATGCGGTCTAGGTGATACTTCACTAAAATATACTTCATCTTCCCTCACAAACATCTCCACTCCAAATACACCATATCCTCCCAAAGCATCCGTAACCATCTTAGCAATATCCTTCGCCTTAACCAATGCCATCGTAGACATATACTGTGGCTGCCACGACTCCACATAATCTCCATCAACCTGCTTGTGACCAATCGGCCTACAATATTGAGTGCCACTCTTGCTCCTCACCGTCAATAATGTGATTTCATAATCAAAATCTACCATCTCTTCAATAATAACTTCTCCTGCCCCAGCCCTTCCCTCACTTTGAGCCTTCTCCCAAGCTCTACTTACTTCATCTTTAGTAAAATTCCTAATAACACTCTGACCCTTGCCACTAGATGACATAATCGGCTTAACCACAACAGGTACCCCCATATCATGCACAATTTGATTAAAGTCTTCCTCATTAGACGCAAATTTATAATTCGATGTCTTTAACTTCAACTCTTCAGCCGCTAACCTTCTTATTCCTTTTCTATTCATCGTAAGCCTAACCGCCTGAGCATTCGGTATCACAACAATTCCTTGCTCCTCAGCCTCCACTAACTCATCCGTAGCAATCGCCTCTACTTCAGGTACAATATAATCAGGCCTCACTTGATTAATATAATACCCCAACGCAACAGAATCTAACATGTCAAATACATGAGCATACTGCGCCACTTGCATCGCAGGCGCATTCGGATAACTATCACACGCATGAACCTCTACGCCCAACCTGCTCAATTCAATCGCAACTTCCTTGCCTAACTCCCCACTTCCTAATAACATTACCTTAGTAGCATTCTTAGTGTATGGTGTGCCTATCTTCGTCGTATTTATCTCATCCGTCATATCTTTATTTTCCTTTTATAAAACTTTTCTTCATATCTTTTAATAAATTACTCAATTCCTTTAAATTCCTCATTTTATCACTATATACCTTCTTAGTCTTAAACCGCTCCTCGTCAATTCGTCGTACCAATTCATCTATCTTATCAGTAACACTAACTTCATCACTATCTACCTTAAAATCTATAATGTCTTTTATATTCATTCTTACCCTTTCTGTCCAAGCACCCGCCCTGCTAAAAATAGCTAAAAATAACACAACTTCCCACAAATTTCAAATAAATAACTTCCCATTTATACCTTGAAACCCTAAACTCAAACTTTAGATATTCACTCTTCTCCAATTAATAACTCTTTTCCTCTAACTTTAAACTTAACTATACTCACCATAATCACCACACACAAAACAATACCCAAAATACTGTTAATATAATTAAATATCCCTCTAACTTCATAACTCACATAATACATCAATAAACTCACATGCGCAACCACACACATAATATACATCATAATACTTATCCCTTCAACCACTTTATACTTCCATATCTTATGCAACTGTATACATGGACCTATATTAAACATCACTGTAAATATTATACCATATACCTCCACAATATCCATAACCCATATGCTACACCACATACTAACATATGTCAATCCCATACATAATTTTTTCCCCCCACAATATTTTCACTCAATCACCCAAAAATAACTCACCCTACATACCAAAATTTAATTTTACTTAAATCACCCATTAACCTCAATAAGTCCCCCAAAACAAAAACATATGTTGCTTCCCAACACAGTTTTTTACCATGTGTGTCAGGAAGCTCTGGTGAGGGGCATACGCACCCATGCTCGTATATTCAGAACCCACTTGACACAGGCCCCCCATACCCCTCCCCCCGTCAAACTTATAAATTGCAGGAGGGTATGCCACCCCCTCCCCCTTGAGTTTTCAACCCCCTTGTTTTTTGACACAGGGCCCGCACCCACCCCCTTTGTTGCTTAAAAAAGCCACCCAGAGTTGCCCCCCAGGTGGCTTTGTTAGTATGAACAACACAGACGAACCCTTGACCAAAATCAGTGATACTCAGAAAAATATTCTGGTTCGCCACTCCACTTCCAAGCAGTTGCGAAACTCATAGGTTTGAAGAATACTGAGTCATCGGTAAAGTTGAGCCGATATGTTTTTTCTATTTCGCCGATAGCATTAAGATCGGGCATAATGGTTCCACTCATGCCACAGTCTTTGTTGTAGGTTTTTGTGGCTCCGATTGGACGAGCAGACACAGACTTAGCTGTGACCTTGGTGATGACATAGAAGTCAATATTGGTTTGGTCATATCCCCATCTTGAGCGAAAGATATCACCGACAGCGACTTTTCCTTTGGTAGAAAAAGATTCATCGTCTGTAAGTTTTACATTATTAATATTGACGAGGAAATAGTCAGCGTGAAGCATTGACTTGTCCAAAGCACCGACACGAAGATCGCCGTTGCGGTGTTTACGAAACACACGGCACTTGGTTCCAGCGGGAATGGGTGGTTGCCAAGCGTAGTTGGCTTTGATTTCGGAGGTGGTTTCAACGATGGAGTTTCTAAGGATTTTGTTCATAGTATGATTATATGGTGTTTTTTATAAAAAGTCAAGCAGATTAGAATTTAGAGTGTGTCTGAGTCATCAGCGATATTGACTGCCCAAAGTCCTTCTTTGCGTTCAGCAGCATCCATGGCATCGTTTACCATGTCCAGCCAAGCATCGTAGCCTGGCAGTTCTTCGGTGGTGGGAGAAGCGAAGTGGGTCATTTCATCATTCATCATGTAAGCAGTATGGGGTATTGATTGCGATAAAACAAGCTTTTTTTAAAAGTATTTTGCGTTGACTATCAAGTAGTTATGACAACTGGCCTCAGGCCCGCCTTAAAAAGGGAAGCCTGGCAGGGGAACGATCTGCCAGGCTTCTTGATGATGGAGAGTTTGTAATAACTGGACCGTGGGATGAAACCAGTTGTTACGAATTCATCCAATCTGAGTTGAATTGGTAGGGTGGCGGGGACTCGAACCCCGAACCAATAGCTTAAAAGGCTACTGCTCTACCATTGAGCTACCACCCCGATAAAATTATTCTTCTGGTTCTGCGAAGTAATCATCTTGGCACGACTGGCAGAGACCACTGATAAAATATTCAGTGTAGCTCAAGTCATCGTTGAAGATGTCAGCACGATCACCACAAGCAACGCACTGGCGGTTAGCTTTGGCAATACTGAGTGCCCTACCGTGTAGGTTCAGGCTTAACTCGTCTTTGAAGGATTCCATGTTGTGTGTCATAAGAAAAATATTATCAGATTGTTAGCAGCTCCAGCCAGATTCTGCTTCATCTGCACAAGAGTTGCAGAGTGCGTAGTGGGGTTGAATACGAACTGTGCGTTCACATCCTTTGCAAACCTTTTCAACATTGGTTCGTTGAAGACGATGGTAGAATTCAACCATTTCTTCATTGTCAATGTCCATATTGGTCCAGTGACCAAAGTTGTCGTCGTAGTATCCACTCATAGCTTTAGTTATATGTTATACGGTAAAAGAAATATTTGAATAGGTGACGGTGGTCCATTTTCCTGCATTTTCACCCTCGAGGATTTCAGCGGTGACTGAATTTCCAACATGGGTGGATGGAAATATTCGGACCTTGACATCATCCACAAAGACGATGTTCTCATCATTAGTAAGTTCAGTATTAGTTTTCATGCTCTTATGATAAAGACTTTTTTTAAAATTACAAGCTTTTTTTTGCATCAATATTCGTCGCCGAAGTAGCCATAATCTTCATCAGTGCCCCAACCAGCACTAGCGAGAGCGTCGGCATCAGCCTCTACATCACTGTTGAAATCATCCTTTTCCCAATCTTCCAGCTCAGGCTCTGGAGCTTCATCCATCAACATTACTGAAAAAACACTCTTTTTCATATCTATCTCTTTCTATTAAAGTGTAATTTCAGCAAACTCTACACTATCCATATCATAACCGAAACCCTCTCCCCCATCTGTCAGACTGACGAAGCCATCATTGTGGATAGCGATAACAGTCCCGTTATCTACTCTCTTACCATTTGCGAACACCATCACCCTCATCCCAACTCTCAAGTCATTCTTATTTAACATGCGTTTATTATGGGGGCGGAATGATGAATTTACAAGCACTTTTTATAAAAAACTTTGCGTTGGTAATCAACAGGTTACATCACTGGCCTCAGGCCGCAGGAAAAAGCCTGGTGGTTTAGACCAGGTTTTTGTTGTTATTGTAGTGTTATTGTAGTGATAGTGTGAAAGGTTCATCCTCAGATTCACTTTCCTGACGTTCATACCACCATTGTTCAGTGTAAGCGGTTTTATTATTCAGATCATAGGTGATACTATCGCCATATTCAGTTCCATCACCTCCACCATTGTATGAATAAACATCCCATGCCCATTTTTCAACATCTGCTTCGAATTGAATTAATTCATCATTGTATGGAGCTTCAATCATTCCATCCAGTTCAATATCCAGATAACCTGTATCATTTCCACCTGAAAAGTTCAGTTTAATCATTTCAACTTTGAGGTTAACTGCGTCGTCGTATATTTTTTTACTTAGTGGTTTAATTTCCATTATAACGTTATGCGATTTCTAATTTAGTTGTTATTGTTTTCTTACCTACTGTAAGCATCCATTTTTGTGCATTGTTTTTTATTTGTTTGAGATAGTCTGCGGGTGTGGGTATAAAGCCACAATCTTCTTCGACATGTTGTTCAGCAAGCATTTTTGTTGGTATGTCATGACCTTTACTATTTTTGATGGTATGACCGAACTTTTCTATAGCCCACTGAATTCCAGCACTATGATGACGAAGAGCACGATGTGTCCAGTCTCCAGTAAATGCTTTTGTTTCATCAAACCAATCATGTAGAGCGATATAATCTTTTGGTTCTCCTCCCCATTTCTTCACAGAGGATTGTGAGTGTTTCCAAGGTGTCATAATTCTTCGTCTGTTTTAAAAATTTCAAGTTTACCTAATTCTCTTAGGGTGTATCCATACATCTCTCTGGCTTCACTATAAATCACTTGCGTAACAATATAGTCTGATTTATTGATTACATTAGGCGGATTACTGACGATATCGCCTACTTTATATTTTGGTTCAATCATCAATTTTTAGCAACAGTGAAGTGATCGTTATTGACAAGCCACTCTCTGACTTCTTTCAGGTCATTGGTCAGTTCTTCAATCTTTTCTGCGAAGTATTTTTTATCAAGCGAGGTAAGACTATCGTCTTTCATACTCACCACATGACCAGACAGTTGTCCGGTGATAGTGGCAAGTGCGCCACTCAAGTAGAAATATGAGTCGTCATCACTCATATTGTTTTCAATGAATGTTTTTCTTTTTTCCATAGCAGCTTCGTATCCTTCGTTGAAACTTTTTTGTTTGATCTTCTCCAGTGTTTGTTGCATTTTTCCCATAGTGTTTTATTTGTTAGGAGTTTAAAATTATAATATCTTCAATTGATTTTTCTGAAAGTAATTCTTTGAATGTATTTACATCTTTACACAAATCCATAATGTTTTTTCCATTCTTTAATTGAGTCATTACTTCTCGGCATATATAAAACTTTTTGTATTCTTCTACACTCACACCCAACCTTGTTGATTTGTTTTGTAAATATGTGTGGTTTGTTGGTCGTTTTTTAAGACTTACAATACAAGTAAGATATGGTGCATTCTCAAGCCTTTGTTTGATTTCTTCCAATGAACTCATATCTAATATTAGCCTTTGATAGTGTCGAGGTTCAGGTCCCACATGCGGTTGGTGTGTTCGAGGATTTCATAGAATTTTTCTTCGCCGAGGTAGCTTCTGATTTCATCGAGAAGATTGAACTCACTTTTGGAAGTTGGAATCAAACCACATTCTTCCATTTCAAACATTACATCATCGACGATGCGTCCAGAGGTGATAGCGATATTGTCATTGTTCATCATGTAAGCATTATGGGGTCAATCGTGGATTTTATCAAGCACTTTTTATAAAAAACTTTGCGTTGGTAATCAACAGGTTACAGATGATTGGCCTTGGCCTTCGGGATTGGAAGGTGGTAAATGGTACCGGTGGTCGGACTTGAACCGACAAGCCCTAAAGGGCGACAGATTTTAAGTCTGTTGTGTTTGCCAATTTCACCACACCGGCATGAAGTAAAATATTACTTTTTACTTGATAGGAATTTTTCAAATAGTGACCTGGATTTAACGCGGTCACATCGAACATTGAGATAATCTGTTTCAAACTCATCACTTTCAGCTGAAAAGGTATTATCAGCTTCATTGTGAGCAATATGATCTCCACTCTTCATTGTTCGACAGATTTCATCTAGAGATATTTTTGTAAAGATCCACTCTGTCTCAATCTTTTTGTTTTCTGTATTAAATCGAATAGCCTTGACTTCACTTTCTGATTGTTTGAATTGCCATTCGATTGTATTATTACTTTCGTTTTTAATTCTTAGTTCATTCATAATTAATTAATTCATCTTTCCAATTTAAATATTCTTCACATGGTTCACATATGTCACTATCTGAAACCACCTCACCACAACGAATACAGGTGGTGAGGTGGTTTAATTCATTTTCTATTTCATCAGCAAGCATTGTAGTGATTAAAGATAGCGAATGAATAGCGAGCATCGCCTTGCACTTCATTCATAGTTGGCACTTTGTTGCGTGCGTTGAAGTGGTTGACGAAATCAGATTGAATAGCCCATTTAGAACGGCGATGGGTATTTCCATTGCCACAGGTGATGGTGAGCATATCGCCTCCGTCTGTAACATCTGCGGAGATAATAGCTTTGTTGCGTAAGGTAAAAACATTTTTGCAATTACCAGCTTTGATCCAATTCCAAACATTGTCGAATTTGTTGATGAGCATTGAGACTTTATCAGTATGTTTCATAATTAAAATATTATCAGGTGACAGGTGGATAGTCAAGCACTTATTTTAGCAACCAGCCAGAGAATCCATTTCCAACCAGTTGATTGATTTGTCATCCTTAAACCAACGATCTCTTTCAATATAAAATATATTTGCAATCTTCAAAGTAGGCAACTCTTCAATGGTGGTAAGAGCACCCCATTCAACACATCCCATGCCAAGATCAGCATATCCATACAAATAGCCGTCTTCATATCCAGTAACAAGCCAGGTCAGGTTGCCACCAAACAGTTTGATGATGGGACGAGTTCCATTGTAGCCTGCCTTCACCAGCTTACTCATTTCAGCTTTGGTGATGAGGGTCATGACAGGGTTTTTGACAGCGGTGATTTCAGTAGCAATCATAGAAATATCTTAGTGGATGGTTTATAAAAAGTCAAGCGGCAAATTAGCCCAAGATGAGAAATCGAGATCTACCCAATTGGCAAACTTCGTCGATAGCCTCCATGTCCCAGTTGCCATTCATCATGGCACCTTGCCATCTCATCATGCGTGCAACCGCCTGGATGGTCGTATGAACAGGTTTGAAGTCAGCAAGACCAAATCCATACAGGTGGTCGATATCGACGTTCTCGAGTGAAATATCGAAGTTCTGGGCGAGTTCAAAAGCGGTTTGAGCCTGTTGAAGTGTCATATGCTATGATTATGGGGGCGGTTTTTATAAAAAACAAGCTTTTTTTTGCGATATTTTAGCAATTACAGACCCAAATTCGACTATTTGTGTCCATTATTACAACTCTATCACGTCGAATTGAGGTCACTTTTGCCTTGAATTTTATTGACAGAATGTCACCAATATGGTGGGTTGCAGTGATCCAGTCACCTTTTTTGTAAGAAATTTCTGAAATTGTACACATAATTTGGGATTGACTTTCGGTTAAGTCGTCTATAAATAGGTAAAAAAAGAGGGCAGTTCACCACACTGCCCTCTTGAAATACTTCAAAGTTAAGAAATCAACTGATATACAATCTGAGGTTTTCCTTTTCCTTTGGAGTTTTTCTGTTCACCTACTTTTTTTACTTTACCTGTTTTGATGAGGGGTTTAATTTTTTTACGAAGAAAGAAATAATCACAACCAGATTCATCGACCCATTGTTTCATTGTAAACTTGCCAATTGGCACTGTGACGGTCACATCAGCATACTTAGACTGACGACCCCTTTTAGGAGTGGAAGTATCACTATAGCGTTTAAGCAATTTATTAAAATGATCATTTGCTGATTTTAGTGTATAAGGTGCGAAGGCGGTTTTACCAAACTGTGCGGAACCTGGATATCGTTCATAAGATTCTTCCACACAGGATCCATTAGGAAGTGGTGTTCCTTCCTTGATTACTTTAATTAAAAAGACTTCATATCCTTTTGAATTGTTTTCCAAGTCAAATCGTTGATACATGGCAACGCCATCTTGTCGTTTGATTTGAACAAACTTATTATCTCCACACTTGTCAGCGTTGTGAATAAATTCTTTTTTAAGAAGTTTCATATAAGTATCGATATTTAGGACCTTTCACGATAGGTGTGTCGACGGACGTGGGTTCCTGATTGATGTATATTATAGGGATGTATAGGAAAAGCATCAAAGTATTTACCGGAGTAAGGAATACTATCATCATTCTCTTCCATATCTTCACCTTGGAAGATGTTGCATTCAGCGTTGAGTTGGTGAACAAAAGCCATCTTGGCTTCGTAGGTATCTAGATTAATCATAACTTTATTGATAATATCAGACTATTTTAGCTTGTCAAGCGGCAAAATTAGTACTTTTTGCCCCATTTTTCCTTGCGAGAGTAGCGTTTTTTGGACTCAATCCGGCGGGTGGCGGGGTTGAGTTGACCCCAGGTCTTTCGGATATTGATAGTTTTAGCATTTGTCATGTAAGCAAGATACATGATTTGTCGAAAACAGTCAAGCTTTTGTGTGATAATTTAGAAAGTACTTTCTTCAAATTCCTGAGACTTTGAAGGTTTCTTACGTTTCTTTTTCTTGTGTTTTCTAAATTTAAAATCGAATTTATCTAAACCTCGGTTTTTTGATTCTTTCCAACTTTTACCCATGACAATATTATTTGTTTAATTTATAAATGTTCAAAGGTTTGCCTCTTCCAGACTTATTCTTTTCAGTTCCAATTAGTATATAACGACCAGACATCACATTGCGAGCAATAAATGCTCTTATGGTTGGCTTTTTAATGTTCGAATTTAACTTAATTAAGTCTGAAACAGAAAACTCTTTGGTTGTAATCTCTTCAATAAAAAAAGGTTTTCTACCTAACTTATTCTTTGATTTAGTTGGCTTAATCGTCTCAATCAAATCTATATCAATTTTTGGTCTATCAGATTGAATAACACTAGTTTTTACTGAACTCATACTACTAATACATATTAATTATATTAACTACACATAACCTATTTAATCTGGTTTTTTTGTTTTTCTAGCCCTCCTCACCCGTTTTACCCGATTAGGTGTTATAGGTGTGTCAGCCACTACTTTATCTTTTTCTTTGCTTTCCGCAAGCTTTATTACTTTGCGTATGAAATCTCTTAATTGACTACTGGTTTGAGATACCTGCATATCCTCCAAAAGCATTTCTTTCTTCCACTTCGGATATGTCTCCATTACTTCAACCCATGATTTTTTATAACGATCCGCTGATAATTTAATCTCCTTCTTCGTCATGTATATAAATATCTAATTAATCATTCAAAAGCTTAAATGCGATAAAAACCAATGCTATTAAACCAACTACAATAACTAAACCATCTTCTATCATTCCTCTTCCTCCCAATCTACGATTCCCAACCTATCACGCAATTCCTTACCATCATCATCATTCCACTCAAACTCCTGAGCATCAGTCATCTCACCATTCTGAAATTCCTCATATCCCAAGAACGATCCACCTTCATCAGCAAACTCATGTCGAAACAGAAGACCTGGAAACTTTTTAGATACCTCTGTATAAAAATTAGTAGCAGGTGACCAAGCAGTATGATAATACAACTTAATCAACTTACCACCACCATCACCATCCTCTACATTCCACTCTTCATCCTGATCATAACAATCCCACTTGGTGCTCCAATTCTCAATACACCAATCATACCAATTATCATATCCATACAACTGACGCAAATGTTCACTGCGTTCCTTCTCTTCATCCGTCTCTGGATTACTAGGAGCTCTCGTTCCAACCAAATCAGATGGTAACGGATACAACGACTGAAACGACAACACAGGCTTTGGAGAAAAATTAGAATCCTTACCAGCAGCCTTCTTCATGAAAGACTCGATCTCTTTGTCAACACCAGTAACGGTCAATAATGTAGATGTGTGATTTGGCATAATTATTATTCTATCAACTTTTTATAAAATGTCAACCCTTATTCTTCATCTGGATTAAAAAACTCAAGTGATCCGTGATCAATCTCCCATGACCCATCCAGGTAATTCCATTCATCTTGATTAGGAACACCCATGTCTTCAGCTTTCATAACAGCCTCATCTAATGAGTCAGCTTCAATTTCAAGATTAGCAGAACAACACCAAACAACTGGAACAATATATGTTTTCATTGAATAATAGTCTATCAGCTTTTTTTAATTTGTCAATATTAGAAATTGGTGGACCCTGTAGGATTTGAACCTACGACCTGCCGATTATGAGTCGGATGCTCTAACCACTGAGCTAAGGGTCCAATCGATTAATTTAATGAGAAGCAACTTCTTTGTTTGCCATCTCATCCATTCGTGTCTCCATCTTCTTGGTCAACACACTGGTGTGCATATACATGTCAGCAGGCTTGCCTTTAGATCCAGTCTTATGCTTCTTGGTTAGCTTAGTCAATGTTCCACGGTCAACCAAGAACTTCACACGTTTGCGGACAGTAAGCGTAGACAAACTAGCATTGTATTTAAACACATCATCCAGAGTGAATGAACTTCCATGTAGCTTACTCAGTGCCACACTCTTACGAGGACGACCACGACCACGGCGCTTTGAATTCACATTGGTTTCAGTAGACTTAACAGTAGATGTATTTTCCATATACTTAAGATATTACACCAAGACACCACCACCATCAAGCTTTTTTTAAATATTTCTTGCATCTTTCTTGCATCAGCAGGAGGCCAGAAGGCCAAAGAAGGCCAAGGCCAGCAATGTAACCTATTGATAGTCAACGATTAAAAAATCTTGCATTTATCGCAAAATAAGTGTTGACGCTGAACTTCTGATCGCCTAATATATTTACATGATGACCAAAGCCGAGATCAAAACCCTCATCCAATCCAAACTCTCCACCAACGCTGCTTGGGCTGTTCGTGGCTTAATCCGAATCTACGGTCTTCAGACCGAAGAGGAACAGGGAGCTGGATCCACCTTCGCGGCTAATGGCATTGGATTTTCTGGTTGTGATGCCGAGATTCTTTCTTCATTTGCTACACAGGTGAAGAAGGGACGCAATCTGTCTGAAAAACAAATGGCAATTGTTTTCAAAAAAATGCCTCGTTACTGGCGTCAAATTGTCAGTCTAATTCCAGAGGAAAAGCTGGCTACTCTCAAGTAGTCGCTTGACTTACTCACATCCTTACTGTAATATACTTGCTTATGACAATTTATGATTTTTACAAATATGTGACAGAGGACTATAAAAATTATGCTCTTTTTCTAGTCGCTGCATCAATTATTTATTTTGTTATTAGAAATTTGATTTCATATATTACCGACAATATTGTACGTGTCATTCTCACATCCAGAGCTCCTCTGTCCTCTATTACATTTAAAAACAACAACTAAATGAATCTAGATACTAATCTGTTACTTGAACCTCAAAAGGATCATGCATTCAAACTAATGGACAGTCTGTTTCTCAATGGAGTAGCAGCTGATTTGTCTGAAACAGGTTGTGGCAAAACATATGTCGCATCATGGATAGCAAAGAACTTCAACACATCTGTGGTTGTTGTGTGTCCAAAGATTGTGATTCCAACATGGAATTCAGTACTGAAATCTTTCGGTATACAAGCCAATTGCATTATTAACTTCGAAAAACTTCTTCGTGGTACTGGCATGAGTGAACATGTAGAAATCACTCAAAAACCAAATGTTCATGATGAATATGATATTAAATTCCCAAAAAATGCTTTGGTCATCATCGATGAAGTACATAAATGCAAAGCTTGGAATTCGAAGAACGCACAGTTTCTCATTGCCCTCAAACAACAAAAATACAAAACATTGTTGTTATCAGCTACATCTGCTACCAATCCTCTAGAAATGAGAAGCTTTGGATTTGCTACACTTCTTCATAATTTGTACAACTTCAAAGATTGGGTTCTTTCCAAAGGTGCATATCGTACTGGTAGATTCGGAGCATTTGGTATTGACTTCAATAGTAACCAAACCATTAACGCAATGACAGAGATGCATGATGATTTGTTTCACAATATCAAATGTGCGTCACGTATGACCAGAAAACAATTCGGTAAAATCTTTCCTAAAAATAGAATCAATGCCGATGTGTTTGATATGGGTACCAACACCGACAAAATCAACAAGGTGTATAACATAATGGAAGAAGAACTGGCTCAATTAGAAGAAACCAGTTCGAACTACAGCGAACATGTATTCGCCATCATGACCAAAGCTCGTCGTATGGCTGAATTACTTAAGGTACCGGCCATGGTTGAAATGATTAAAGATTGGTATGACGAAGGAATAAGTCCAGTCGTGTTTGTTAACTACACCGACACAGTAAAAGCAATTGCAAAGAAATTAGAAAAAACCAAGTTGGCTGATCAATTATGTTTTATTACTGGAGGTCAGTCTCAAAAACAAAGAAATACTGATATCGATAACTTTCAAAACAACACCAAACGTGTCATGATTGCAAATCTGGCCGCTGGTAATGCTGGTATTAGTCTTCATGACTTACAAGGAAATAATCCTAGAGCCAGTATTATCAGTCCTAGTTTCAGTGCTATCAACTTGGTTCAAGCTTTGGGTCGAATACATAGAGCTGAAGGTAAAAGTGAGTGTATGCAGAAAATAATGTTTGCTGCTAATACAATTGAAGAACATGCTTGTAATCGTTGTCAAGATAAGATTGACAATATTGATAGTTTGAATGATGGTGATTTAACTAGTGGAATTAACTTAAACCGATAAATAATATGACTAATATTCTATCCATATGGTACCCAACAATTGGACGACCTGGCCGCAACACGATTTCATCTGTAGAAAATATAGAGGATGTTAAAGATAAAATTAAAAGCTTATTGTTTAACCATTACGCAAATAATCTATTAATTGAACACAAAAACAAACTTTGGATAATTGAACCAACCGATTTCAACGAAGAATCATACACTAAACGACAAATCGCTTATCACCCTTTAGCAAAACAATTAAGAAGTTTCACTACCACTACCACCCTTAACACCACCAGTCTGCTGTGAATTTTCTACAATACGTTGATCATACTCAATCATTATTTTATCTAAATATTCAATGATATTCTCCAGATGATCAAGCGAAGGATCTCCATATTCACCACGCCTAATATCAACATACCTACGTAACTCACTCAAAACATATGTTGAATCATAAATTTTTTGAAATGCCATATCAGCAAATACATAGTTAATCCATAAATAAAACTACCAAACTATTTTGAAACTAATCGTAAGTACCTTATTATAAAGTACTTACATAACCATCAGCAGGCCTTAGCTTGGCCTTGGCCTCCTGATTGTAAACAAAAGAAGAGGTCACCTCATACAAAAGTGACCTCTTCTACACACAACATAACCGGTACAACTAAGTACTTACTATGATAAATTATTCTTCTTCTTCCTCATCTTCCCAACTTTCAAACTCATACGTTTTCATCGTATTTAAAAAATGATCAATGATCTCGCCATAATCCTTGCTCCGATCTTCACACCTTAAATCATTACTACCTCTCCACCAAGCTTTACTCAGCCAGTCATCATGGTTTTTATCAGTAAATACCTGACACCCTTGACTTGATGGTTCATCCCACTGATGTTCGTTCTCTTCAACTACATCACTCGCACCCCATGACTCAGACACCTCCCACCATTCGTAACTTTGATCGTTAGCATCGTTAAATTCAATATCACCATCATTTTCCTCTAAATATTCTTTAATTTTTTCATCATCCCAATCTTTCATCTCCCTGAATGATTGTCGGAGATTATCAGTATCGTATTTTAACAATTTGGAAGTCGTAGTTGACCATACTTCCCATTTTTCTATATATATTTTAGCCATAACTCTTATATTCTATCAGTTTTTTATCAGTTGTCAATCAATATTCATCCTCTTCATTCTCTTCTTCATCTTCTACACTACCATACAATGGAGCGCCAGTAGCATCATATCCAATGATTTCAACTTTGCCCTCTTCAATCAACTCTTCCAATGCTTCACCAATAGCAAGCATACTCCACTCCGTCTGAGTCTCCTCATCCAAATCATTCCAATCCGTCACCGTAACATTCCCACAATGTTCCAATAATTGATCAACAGTGCCCTTGAATGGCTCCACACCATCCCAATTATTAAACTCATTCTTAGCGTAATTATCAGTCATAAGGTCAACAATATATTCGTTTTTTTATAAAAAGTCAAGCGTTATCTCTCACATAAACATCAAAATGTGTAGCTTTTTCCATCTTAACAGTGCCATGTGTAGCCGTAGCCATTCTTGGTCCTCTACCTAATCGAACCACTTTACCACCTGGATAAATCACCTTTAAAGCGTCTCTAACACGATTGTATTCAGTTCTACCATCAACAGTGTTCCTAAGCGACATAATGTAGTCAGGACTAAACCTGAGTTGATTACGACGATAATAATGACCACCCGATGATCTTTCTACTTTGAATTGTGTCACTCTATGATTTGACTTGTAAACATACAAATATGATCCAGAGCTTCCAAACGGTGTTTCACCCTTTTGAAGATAGGGCCGGTAATCAATACCTTTCACAATACAGTTTTCCATAACAATTTAACCGAAGAAGGCCAAAGGCCAGATTATAATTTATATTTTTTAGAGGTTACGTGAACATTCAATATCGAAGCATGATAGACCTGAGCAGCCTTTTCTTCAGCCTCATGAACAGAAGTAGCAGAAATAGAACCAACTTCATGACCATTTATCAAAACAAGGTAAGTTTTCATTTCAGTAGATATGTCTTTTGACTTTAACATTTTACTGCTTAACCATAAATAGTCAAGCAATTTCTTTTTGTAGCAAATCTTTCACAAATTTCCAATCGCTCTTTGTCTCATAATTATCCTCAGACACAAGCCACTCACCATCTAAATATAAATAATTAAACTGCTCGCCGTTCTCCTTATATTCACCAACACTTTCAAAATGCAACACACGATGCTCCTCTCCTCTGTCTCTATTATAAGCAACACAAACATCATCCATAGGCTCCTCAAATGAATGTCCCACACCGCCTGCATTAATAAACGACCCCAATGAACTCAAAGCACCCAAGGCCAACAACGCCCGAATCTCACTATCATGTCGATAGCACCGATTCAATACCTCACCCACGCCAGTCACATATCCGTCCCAATGACAGTAAATCGCATCAACTGACCCATCTG
>Ga0255754_10001039_pt1 | contig 21825 bp, 10 predicted proteins | sample 101ome_22_FD_179954 | JGI IMG/M metagenome (GOLD analysis project Ga0255754, IMG submission 179954) | Coastal salt marsh microbial communities from the Groves Creek Marsh, Skidaway Island, Georgia - 101412BT metaG (version 2) | ecosystem: Environmental > Aquatic > Marine > Intertidal zone >... | reverse complement strand
TCTCCCTCCTCTCCTCTCCCCCCATTGTCGCCTAGGTCTCCACGCTTGGCGAGGCGTCTACGACGGCGCCGCTCATCCTCGTCATCTCTGTCCGCGTCCCAGTCGTCCACGACACGCTCGTCGTCGTCGAAAAGAATGGGCTCGTCTGACACGTCGTCGTCGTCCTCGCCCGCGCCGTCGCCGGCCGCCGTGCCCGCCGCGTCCGCGACGTCCGCGAGCACTTCTTCGTCGTCGTCCCCGGAGGAAGCGGCGGCCGCGGCCTCCTCCTCCTCGGCCAGGACGGCCGACACATCGAGGCGGGGCCGGCGCCGTGCGAGGGCCTCGGCATTGAGCAAATGCGCGCGCTGCTGCAGCCGCGACAGCACGTCACCAAAGCCCTTAACCTCTGGATTGTACCCGGCTCCGATTCGGTCCGTCTCGGCCGCTTCGCGGAGGAGGCGCTGCGTCTCCTTCCGCAGCGCGTCTGTGTCGGGGTCGTGGCGACCATGCTCGATGCCGACGCTGGCGGCTACCAGGCCCACCGCTTGCCGCAGGCTCGTCTCAGCCGCGTCGGCGCGCTCCTCCGCCTCCAATTCGAGTTCAGCGTCGGCCGCCGCGATGGCGCGCGACATGGGAGGGGGTGACAAACCGGCGGGCGACGTGGGGGGCGATGCCTCAGCTTTCGCCCTCTGTGGCGAGTGCGCTGGGTTGCTCGTGGTGTCAGACGGAGGGGGGGTCGCCCCGACGGGTGAGGGGGCCGCCGAGTCCTCCAGTCCTGAGGCCATCAATCTAGACGTCTCTATCGATAACACCTGTCGTATCGGGAGTATCCTGGAGGTCGGCGCGCGGCGGGGGGGTACGAAAGCGAGCGCCGGCAACGCTGAGGCGCGCACTGCTCGGTACGGCCTTGGCTCGCCGTTTTTTTGTGCGGATTCGATAGAACTGTGAGTCTTTGACTCGCGGGGAGGACGGTCTGACGGGGGAGCGGTCCAAAGGACGAGGCCGAGGGGCGAAACAGCAACAGCACCATTCTTGGGGTCGGTCGAGGTTGTTCTCGTCGAGTTTCTCCGCAACCGCTCGCTCTCCCCTCTCGCTTCCTTCTCTCTCGCAGACAGACTCTCTTCCCTTCAACTGACTCTCGGCCGCGCCCTCGACGCTCTGTCTAGTCGCCATTCCGTCCCTCCTGGGCTCTCGGGCGCAGCGGGCCGGATATGAACGCGTCGCCGACGCGGGTCCGGCTCGAGAGGTGAGCCGGTTGGTGTCCGCGGGGCCTCGCTGACTCGCTGGCGGTTACTACTCCCCCCTTTCTTGTCTCCGCCCGCCCAACCCACGACCCCCCCCGTCCTCGCCCTCACGACAGGATGACACCGGGGACGACCCCAACGAGCCGGTGCCCTGGAGCGCCGTCGCGCTGGCCGTCGGCCTCCTCCTGTTCGGCCTGATCCTGGTCTCGTTCGGCGCCCTCCACGTCATCGGCCGCGTCAAGGGCAAGGATGGCGCGGGCGTTGTCCTCCTTGTTCTCGGCGGCATGACCTTTCTGCCGGGCTTTTACCAGAGTCGCCTCGCCTGGTACACGCTCCGGGGGCGTCCGGGGTACCGGTGGTCGGACATTCCCGAGATGTAGTCGGTATTCTTCTGTCCTGCGACCTCAACGACGGGGGACGAGGCCGACGTCGAGGAGGGGCGCCAGAGGAGGCAGACGGTCTTGAAACTTTCTATCGTTCCCCCCCGACCCCAGCCTCGTGAAACCCCGAGCTTCCCGGCCTGCGGGATAGCCCCTCCGCCCCGTCTCCTTCCCGGTCCGGCCTGTCTCAGCCCGGCCCGAGCGAGCCGCCCGAGCGAGCGACCCCCTACCGGCTCGGGGAAGAGTCAGCGAAGATGCAGGGGGGGCGAGTGATACGCGTCATATTTTTTGCGTATCTTGCGCGTCTCGGCGGCCTGGGGTGTGTTCGATCTAGCCCAAAAAAGTGCGGTGACATGGGACGACGGCACGGCCGCCGCCCGACTCCTGCCGCGTCTCCGGCTGCCCATCTCGTGGGTTTTCTTCCGTGACTACGGCTAAGACAGGCCGCTCTTTCCTTGACAACTCAAGACGCGTCGTCGACGGTGCGGCGCGCGACCCGCTCTTGCCTTGTCGGGGTCCGCTTCGGCAGCGGCGAGGCCGCCTCTGCAGCGGACCTCGCCCGACGCCACCCCTTCCCCCCACAAAACGCTTACGCAGACCCGGGATGCAAGCCCAGCTCCAGGCGCAGCTGCAGCAGATGATGCAGGGCGCTGGGGGCGGCGGGGGAAACCCCCTCGCGCGCCTGGTGGGCATGGGTCAGCCACGGGGTGGTCCGCCGGCCATCCAGGGCCCCCGCCCGTGGATCGGGCTTCCCAAGTTCGACGAGGTGACGCAGGACGAGCTTGCGGGCATGCTGCAGCGCCTCCGCGCCGCCGGCAGGTCGGAGCTGACCCTGCTGCTGCTGGGCAAGCCTGGAGTGGGCAAGACTTCGGTGATGAACTCGCTCTTCAACGAGACGGCGTCGCCCGCTGCCGCCTTTCGCAACATGCCGACCGAAGTCGAGGTGGTTTCGCGCACCCATGCGGGCTTCACGCTTACCATAGTTGACACCCCGGGCCTCTCATCTGGCGACGCCGTGTCGGCGGCCGCCGTGCAGGCGATTCGCGCAGCGCTCGGCAAGCGCCCTATTGACCTTTGCCTCTACGTCGAACGGCTTGATGTATACCGGTCCGACGGTCTGGATCTCGCCGTTGCCCGCGCCGTAACGACCAATTTTGGGGCCGACCTGTGGAACAACACACTCCTGTGCCTCACCCACGCCGGCCTGGAGGGCCTGCCCCCGGGGGAGTCATGGGAGAATTACGTCGAGCGGCGCTCAGCCCAGTGCCAGCGCATAATCCGCCGTGCAGGGGGGTTCCGCGACATGCCCGTTGCCCTCGCGGAGAACAAGCGGTCAGTGCTCGACCCGGCCTCGGGCGAGCTGCCCGATGGGTCCCTCTGGATTCCTGACCTCGTCGACATGCTCGTCCAGGCCGTGGAAAACGGGGTCGCTCCCTATGTTCTCGACGCTGGCGCCCCACGCCGCGCCCACCCCAACCGGCGGCGCAAGTGGCTGATACCCCTACTCCTCGCTGCCCAGGTTGCCTTCAAGATCTTTGTGTTCGACCGGGTCACTGAGGATGACGCGTGCACAGGGGACCAGTTCGGGCCCTTCGACGAAGCAGCTGTTGCTGAAAATCGGCGCAAGCTACGGGAGAATCGGGGCGCCGCGGAGGACGTTGAGGAGGAAGAGTTGGACGACATGGGGGGCGCCGGGGACGAGGAGGGCGAGGGGGAGGACGAGGAGGAGGAAGAGTATGGCGAGGACGAATCAGAGAGCGAGTCAGAAAGCGATGAGGACGAGTGAGGGGTCGGGAGTGTGGTCGGCGGGTTGTTAAAAACCCGCGAATCCCGAATCCCCACGCGTCAGATGTCCTCGGCGAAGACGCTTCCAAAGGCGTAGTATTTGTTGAGCGCATCGGCCATAGCGCTGCATAGGCGACGCATCACGGCCCGGCTCTCCTCGTCCAGTGGCGTGTCATCCATCTTGACGATCTCGAAGTTTTTCCCGAGCGTCGTAACCTTGTCACCCTTGCGCACAGGCTGCTTGGTCTGCGGAGCAGGCTCGGGAGGGGACCGGGATCGGGAGGCAGGTGGGACGCGTTCGCTCACGTGGAAAAATACGCTTACCATGCGAGCCATCGTGGTGCAGGGCACGCGCGCGTCAGTCGAGCCCGGGACATCGGCTCACCTCATCGTCGTAGTCGATGTACGTGGCCTCGTCGATGCTCTCCTGGTCAAAACGGAAGGCCAACGTGTGGACCGTTTCGCCAGACCGCTTGATGGACACCGATATGCCCCACATCACTGCGTCCCCGTTGACATCGATAAAAATCGGTTCGACCGACATCGGAAGGCCAAAGTTGCGCTGCCCATCGTTGACGCACTCGATCAGGGCCCACCGGTTGATCTGGTCGGCGAGATCGTCACGCATGATGAAGGCGGGAATCTCCGTTGCACTGATCAGACGCTCGCGGACGACGAGGAGCTTGCTCCTGGAAGTTGGGGGCGGATGATCGGTTGGGGATGGTGCGGATGGAGGGTGGGCGAGAATGCCCCTCGACGACCGACGCCACTGATCGGATGACAGATGACAAGGTCCTCGGTGTTCGATGACAACTGGAGCCCGAGTCGGTCGGGCTACGTCTCAGCCCGGAGTCGAAACCAAACTCCGCGTCGCGAGTCAAGTATCGACTCGCCGAATTTGCTTCCGATAAAGCTGCCACGGCGCCAGGGATGCCACGGGCTGAAGACGGGGGCCAGCCAGGGCCATCCTCCGAGCCGCCGGAGCCCGATGCGCGAAACTCGTCGTCCCGGTCATCATTCAGCAGACCAAACGATCCAGTGGGAATAACGTCTGCTCTTAACGTTGTCGAGAGTACAATTATCCCAAGGAGCACGTCGGGAGAGCCAAAGACGGACAGAGACCCCAGGGGAGGGCGCCTGAGACGATGGCGTCCATCCCTACCCCCACGCGACCATCCTTATTCGGGCTATTCGGGGACCGCGGCGTTCTCGCCGCCCGAGAAGAGAGACTAAGCGGACGAGAAGACCGCGAAGTTCGCGTTTCCTCTCCAAGCGTCGTTCTCGGCGGTCTCACGGATTGACGCGCTCGCTCGCAAGATGGATAACGCCGATGACTTTCACTTCGCGGAGGTGAGACTGGAATGGAGGGCGCTAGGAGCGTCGGGGCCAGCCGCCGATGGGAAACGGCACCGCCACGGGTCGCGCTCCCTTACTTGCCTTTTTCCTTCATCGAGCGGCGTTTCGATGTCATATTTCTGATAATACGTTGATTTGTAATCCTGGACTAGAGACTGAGTGCGGAACGCTGGAGTCTGTTCCTCGCATCCGGGGGCCACGTTACGGGGCAGACCCTTGGCGCGCCGCCCCAAGGCCCCCCCACGGGCCCCCCCTCCGCCCGCCTCCACCGACGCGACTCGCTCATTGCGGTCAGAATGTGGAGAAGGTGCGAAAGTCTAGCTCGGACCCCGGCGTCACGCGCTCCGTCCACGCCTCCCGTCCGCCCTCCTCTGCCAGACAGCGCTCACTCCCTCGCCCGTCGTGGCCTGTCTTGCCCCCGCTGTCCCTTTTACCACTTTAACCCCGACCCCAATTCTCACCCCCGCCCAAGGAGTATCCCATGCAAGCGCTGGACGACGATTGCCGTCTACTGGGTCATCTACTCGACGACACACTCCGTGTTGAATGTGGGGATGCCCTTTTTGAGAAGATTGAGCGCGTCCGGTCCATGGCTCAGGCAGCGAACGCCCTGAGCACCGGGCACGCTGGTGACGCCGCGTCCCTGCTACACTCGCTGATGGAGCGGGAGCTGATGGCGATGCCACTATCGGAGGCGTTGCCGGCGACGCGGGCCCTTGGCCACTACCTCAACCTCACGTCGCTGGCTGAGACGTACCACAACCTGCGCATGCAGCGGCAAAACCCGCACCTGTCTCGACAGATCGAAATGATGATGCAGGAGATGGTGTCGAGAGGTGCGAGCAAGGAGGAGGTATTCCGTGAGATCAGCACGCAGAATGTCGAGATCGTCCTCACGGCGCACCCCACTCAGGTCAATCGCCGCACCCTCCAGTACAAGCACAACCGCATCGCGCGTCTTCTCGAAGAGAAGGATCGTCCCGACCTTGGTGACTTTGAAAAGGGGCAAGTCATCGAGGACCTGGTTCGAGAGATCACGTCACTGTGGCAGACGGACGAGATCCGCCGCCACAAGCCAACGCCGATTGATGAGGCCAAGGGGGGGCTGCACATCGTCGAGCAAGCCCTCTGGAATGCGGTTCCCAAGTTCCTCCGAAAGCTCTCGCACGCTACGGAGAAGGTGACGGGCCGCGGGCTGCCGATCAACGCCCAGCCCGTCACCTTTGGGTCATGGATGGGTGGCGACCGTGACGGCAACCCCAACGTTACAGCCGAGGTCACCAAGCAGGTCGTGTACCTCGCCCGCTGGATCGCCGCCGACCTTTACCTCAAGGAGATTGACATTTTGCGCTTTGAACTATCCATGTCCAACTGCTCGGAGGAGGTGATGCGGATGTGCCATCGGCTTGGACGGGGCGGTGCGGCAACTGCGGCAGCGGCCGAGGCGGTTTCGCCATCGGCTGGCGACAGCGTCCGTGAGCGCCTGCAAGCGATCGGAGCCGAGCCTCCTCTCGACATGACGGAGATCGACGGGGAGGCCGACGCTCCCACGGAGCTGCCGCCCGTCTTTGGTGCCGACGGGAAGGCGGCCGAGACCGAAATGGCCCAGGTGGACCCCCTCGCCGACCTCCCTGGCCGCCTGGCGTCGGCCCTTGCTGACCGCGACGGCGGAGCTCCGGCGGGCACCCCGCCGACGCACACCCCTACGGCTCCCGCAGGCGTCTCTCCTCGGACGGCGAGCCCTGGTCCCGCTACTGACGCGATGGAGGGGGCCGGGGGGGCGCCCACCCCTGCGCCAGCCGGGGCAGGGCGAGATGTCAAGCTGCGTGCCAAGGAGGTCGCGGGGGTCGGCCTGAAGCCCGACCAGGTCGCTTCGCTTCTCAAGCACACGGACGCAGAGCAGCACGACTTCGAGGTCCGTGTGCCCGACGGCTCCCAGTATGTCAAAAAGTACCGACACCTGCGCAAGGAGTCAATGAGCATGGCCGAGCGGAGCAGCGTTGACGTCATGTTCGAGAGGACCCTGGCCAAGCGTGGTGCGACCCCTTACCGCACCGTGCTAGGTGACGTTCGTCAGCGCCTCATCGCCACGCGCCGGCACTATGAGGACCTCCTCGCTGGGAAGCCGGTGCATGACAAGCGCCCTATCTACACGTCGGCGTCCGAGATGATCGAGCCCCTCATGGCGTGCTACCGTTCACTCTGGGAGTGCTCGGGCGGCATCGTCGCCGACGGGCGGCTCGCCGACCTGCTGCGGCGACTCCACGTCTTTGATCTTCATCTGATGAAGCTGGATGTCCGCCAGGAGTCGACCCGCCACTCTGAGACGCTCGACGAGATCACCGACTTCCTGGGCCTCGGCAAGTACTCATCTTGGTCTGAGGATGAACGCCTCTCGTTCCTCGCCAAGGAGCTCCAGGGCAAGCGGTCCTTGATCCCGCCTGGCATGCCGATGACAGACCCCGTGCGAGAGTGCATCGACACCTTTCGGGTTTGCGCGCAGTTCCCGCAGTCCCTGGGTGCCTATGTCATCTCGATGGCCCACTGCGCAAGCGACGTCCTCGCGGTTGAGCTCCTCCAGCGCGAAGCCAAGCTCATGCAGGCCGTCGGCTCGAGCTCGGCCGCGATGGACGACCGCACGCTCCGCGTCGTCCCCCTATTTGAGACGCTCGACGACCTCCAGGATGCCCCAGCCACGCTCCGGCTCCTCTTTGGCAACGAGTGGTACCGTGACCGTCTCAAGCGTTGCCATGACGATCACCAGGAGATCATGCTCGGCTACTCGGACTCGGGCAAGGACGCTGGCCGCCTTGCAGCCAATTGGGCGCTCTACACGGCGCAGGAACAACTGGTGGCAGTCTGCAAGGAGTTCGACATCAAGTGCACCCTCTTCCATGGCCGCGGTGGCACTGTCGGCCGCGGGGGCGGCCCAATGCTCCAGGCCGTGCACAGTCAGCCCCCCGGCTCGGTTGACGGTCGACTCCGCGTGACGGAGCAAGGCGAGATGGTGCAGGCCAAGTTTGGCAACGCTGAGGTTGCGATGCGCAACCTTGAGGTATACACGATTGCTGCCATGAAGGCAACGCTCGACCCCCCTGAGCCTCCGCGTGAGCAAAAGTGGCGCGACATCATGGATAAGCTCAGCGAGTGGAGCTGCGAGTCGTACCGCGACGTTGTCTTCCGCAACCCGACCTTTATCACCTACTTTAGGAACGCGACGCCTGAGGAGGAGCTTGGCAACCTCAACATTGGGTCGCGGCCCGCCCGTCGCAAGACAGGCGGTGGGGTCGAGACACTACGGGCCATTCCATGGATCTTTGCGTGGACACAAAACCGCCTCATCCTTCCCGCCTGGCTCGGAGTCTCGGCCGCGTTCGAGAAAGGCTTCGCCGCGGGGTGGAAGTCGGACATTAAGGCGATGTACAACGAGTGGCCCTTTTTCCGGACAACCATCGACCTCATCGAGATGATCTGCGCCAAGGCCGACATGCGCATCGCCCGCCTTTACGACGAGTACCTCGTTTCGGACGCTGCCGAGCTCGAGCTGGGAGACAATCTCCGTGCGCGTTTCCGCAACTGCGTCTCGGCCCTGCTGCAGGTGTCAGGAAACAGTCGGTTGATGGAGAACAACAAGACCTTGCGGAGCCTTATCAACATGCGCGACCCCCACATCGACCCAATCAACACCATCCAGATCGAGATCTTGCGCCGGCTCCGTGCCGACCCCGACTCGGTGCCCCTGCGCGATGCACTACTAATCACAATCAACGGGATTGCCGCTGGCATGCGCAACACGGGCTGAGGGCGACAAGAGTGAGGTGGGCGGGATTGTTCGTTTCAGGCTGAGGTGGAAGTGCGAGTGTTCACCTGGGGGTTCCTCATTAGGGCGCCAACGCCTGCATCGTATTCCCCGCCCTCAGCCCTGATGCGCCGCCTTCATGACAGCGAAGGCGTCGGGAGCGGGAACATCAGAAGAGCCGGCCTCAATCGCTGCCGCCTTCTCTGCCTCCTCAGCATCCTCCGCCACAGCCTCCCGCTGCAGAGCCTCTGCTGACTGCGGGCGCGGCGAACTGGCAAATTTCTTTACCAGGCGCTCCGTCAACCTGTCCGCCCGCTCCGCAACCATCTTCAGCATTTCGATCCATTCATCCTCCTTCATGACGGTGTCCTTGGCGAGTACCCGGGAGATGGTGCCATCCCCGAGGGTGAGGGCGACCTCCAGTGGCCCACCCCCACCCAACTCCGAAAGGCGCGCCGCGCGGGCCTCCTCCTGCTGCTCGCGCTTATCCCTCGCGGCCTGGAGCTTCCCCCGCCATTCCTTATGCGCCGACTCATACGTAGGCCATGGCTTGAACCGCTCGGCATGCTCGCGGAGGGCGGCAGGCAGGTCGGCAGCGTCTGTCACTCTGTCCGAGATATAGTAGGCCTTGATCATGTCGTACAGACATGTACGGCAGCCGTGGGGCACGTGGTGGCACTTGCCGCAACCAGGCGTCATCATGTCCGGGTCGGGCTTGGGGATGCCGACATCGTCGTCCTCGATCAGCTGACTGGGAGGGGGTATCACCTGATTCTGCCCGCCCGCCGGGGGGGCAACGTCTGACGCTGCCTTGGCCGCCGCCTGCGCAGCCGCCTGGGCCTGCGCAGCGGCGGCCGCCGCCTGTGCCTTGCGGAGGGGCGCAAGTCGGCCCCGAATGGGCGGGGGAAAGCCCTCGTGCCGTAGGATCTCCGTCAAGAGGTGGGCCGTGACAGTGCTCGACTCGTTGAGGCAAATGGCTGCGGCCCTTTGCTCTTGGCGGCTGGTCCAATTGATGCGGAGCATCGCAAGGAAGCCGTCCTTCAGATACTTTCCGGGTAGGCCGATTTCGTAGCACGACATCAGTAGGGCCGCATCAAGCGAGGACGTCCACCAGTCGAGTTTCATGTCTGACCGGATCGCCCCCGCGGGCGATGCGACGAAGTTAGAGAGCGCTTGGGCGGGGTCGACGTGGGCGTCCGCACGGAAGCAGGCCTGGTAGGCCTCGGCCTTGCTCCGCAGCTCGGCAAGAGATGACCCCTTCTCCACGAAGAACGACAGGGTCGTGCGGTGCAGGAGGGGCGCACGCATAGAGCGGGGAACCGTGCGGATCCACTCGTCGTTCTCCTCGAGCTTCACCTTCTCGACGACTTTGAGGCGGGCGAGCTTGTTCGACTCCTTCTTCGTCCGCTGGGCCTCGGCCTTGCAGCGACTGACGGCTTTCTCGGCTTCAAGCCGACGCTTGAGGGCCGCCTCGTAGGCAGCACGGAGCTCCTCGGCGGGATAGACTGGACCGTCACCGGGAGCGACAGCAACAACCGTGGCGACGTCGACCCCAGCAGACGCCTCGGGGACGATGGTGGCACTCACACCTGCAGCCTCATGTTCGGCCTTGGGCGGCAGGCCGCCGCCATCGGTACCGCCGTCGGCGACAGTTGTGGTGACGTCGGCAACGGGTGCGGCAATGGTATCATTGCCGGAGACGCCAGCGACCTCCCCCTTGACGACGCCTCCAGCGCCCGTGGTGATGTCGGTGTCCCCCACCTCGGCAGCACCTCCAGCACCCTGGGCACCCAGGGCAGCCCCAGTGTCTTCCCCCTTGATGACAGCCGCGAGCTTCTCGACGACGACGTCGCTGACGGTCACTCCAGCGGCGGTCGCACGCTGTTGAAGCTCATCGACCTCGACAACAGCACGCGCGTGGACCTCCTCCGCCTCGGCGAGCTTCCGGTCGCTCGCAGCCTTATCCTCATCAGCGACCCGGCTGACCTCGTCATCCTGGCTCTGCCGAACTTCGGCCGCCCGACGGATGACATCATCGACGACGCGAACAGCTGCCTCAAGCTCAGCGTCTGACCGGGACGCAGTTGCCACCTCGTCCTTGCCGCGTGGGCCCTTCCTTGGCACGAAGAGGACCCCAGAGGCCCGGAGGGCAGCAGGTGTCGCCGGTGCCATCTGGCAAGCCAGCGCCGACGTGAACTGTTCAAACTCATCGTAAGACCAGGGAGCCTCAGACGTGACGGCGTCCGCGTCCTCTCCCGCAGCGAGATGGGGATATTTCTCCTTGTTGTCCCACGAGATCTGGTCCTTGACCTGCTTTAGGTCGCGCGTCCGACCGTAGACGAGGCACGCTTTCTTGAGGGTCGGCTGCTTGCAGTGCTTGCACTCACCACACTTAGTTCCGCGACCCTGCTGCTCGACCGGAACACGGGGCATGTTGGGCAAGGGCTGCGGCGGGGCGCGGGGCTTTCGCGTCGGCTTGGGAGGCGGCGGGACGTCCGAGTCAGAGCTTGTCTCGAGCCCGTGGTCGGCGTAGTCCTCCGGGCGAAGGCCTTCCTCCTTGTAGCTCTTGGATCCCGTCGCCGCCTTGCGCTGGCCTTTGCCCTCATTCAGCCGGCGGAGCTCGGCCGCCTCCTGGGCCTCAACAGCTGTCGGCAGGAGTTTGCGCCAGTAGTCGGCGTCCGACAGCTTGTCGTACTGCTCCCGTTTTGAGGCGAAGTCCGCGACGGAGAAGGTGTTGCCCTTGCGCTGCCCGACCGAGCGGCGTTCAGTCCGCGCCTTGAGGATTTGGTCAATATCCTCCTTGTCAAAGTCGTTGCTGGCAGCGGCAGCGGCGTCCGACTCGAGCTGCTCAGCGCCCCGGCGTAGGAGTGCCTGAATGTCCTGGGGTCGCCTCTTGCTGCTGGCATCGCCGCCCTGCGCAGAGATGTTCCCAAGGATGGCCTCATCGAGGCCGAGCTTGCCGACCGCTGCCTGAAAAATAGCCTCCTCGTAAGTGTTCTTCGAGAGGAGCCGGTAGACGGTGACCTCGCGGTCCTGGCCGATGCGATGGCACCGGGCCATGGCCTGCAGGTCATTCTGGGGGTTCCAGTCGCTGTCAAAGATGATCACAGTGTCGGCGGCCGTCAGCGTGATACCCTGACCTCCCGCACGGGTGGAGAGCAAGAACACAAAGGCATTTGAGGTGGGGTCCATGAAGCGGTCGATGGCGTCCTGGCGGTCGCGGCCCTTAATGTTGCCGTCAATGCGCTCAATCCCATAGCGTGACAGGGCGAGGTACTCCTGGAGGACGTCGAGCATAATCTTAAACTGGGAGAAGATGAGCACCTTGCGGCCCTCGGCCTTGAGCTTGGGGAGGAGCTTATTCAGGAGGACCATCTTGCCGCTGGCCTGAACGATTAGGTCAAGCTCCTTCTGCAGGACCTCGGGCGTGCGCAGCGCGATCTGCTCGCGGCCAGGAAGCTGCCGTCCCTGGCGCATCTGATTCTCGAGGCCCTTGACCAAAAAGGGGTGGTTGCAGACCTCCCGAAGCAGCATGCTAATGTTGTTGAGCGAGGGCAAGTTCTGCGCGCCGGCTCCCTTCATGAGGTCACCGATGCGCTTCTCATACGTGGCACGGTATACGGCGCGCTGTTCCGGCGTGAGGTCGACCCAAACGATAACCTCCTCCTTTTCGGGGAGGTCCTCGACGTCCTCCTTCATCCGACGCAGGAGCACCGGCTTCAGGATCCCCTTGAGTGCCTCGCTCTGGGCAGGAGTGGGCGAGTTCCCGCCGTACTGGTCAAGGAAAGCGGTCTCGCCGGCATCGGTGGGAGGGTGCTGCACAGGGTCGAGGACTGACAGGATCGAGTAGAGCTCAGAGACGTTGTTCTGGATGGGCGTGCCCGTAAGGAGGAGGCGCCAGGCGCGCTCCACAGGAGGCGCCACCTTTTTGCGCCGCTTCTTGTCGCGACTCCGGTCCCGCTTCTTGGTCGGGCCACCCAGGCTAAGGAGATCAGAAAAGGCGGCAAACAGCTTCGACTTGCGCGACTTGAGCTTGTGCGCCTCGTCGACGACGACGATTGTGAACTTCCACCTCTTGAACTCCTTGTCGTGCTCGCGGGTGAAGATCTCCGGAGAGGTCAGAACGACGTGGAAGGAGGCACGTCGCTTGTCCTTGGGGTGGGCAATGAGGTCATACCTCGTGATGACTTTGCGGTCGGAGGCGTTGCCGTAGTAGGGCACAACATACATGTCAGTCCACGTCTCGATCTCGCGCTGCCAGTGGCCCAGCGTTGACAGGGGCGCCACGATGAGAAAGGGACCCTGGTTCCCCGTCTTTTGCCGCAGCCACTCGAGGGTTGCGATCGACTGGGCAGTCTTGCCAAGGCCCATCTCGTCGCCAAGGATACACGACCTCGACGAGCCCCAGTTCTGGACCATCCACTTGAGTCCCTCGACCTGGTAGCTCCGCAGGGTGCGGTCGTTGAGAAAGCGCGGAAGAGCCTCGACCTGCTCGGGGGGGGGGGGGGGGGGGGGGCGGGTAGCGGCAGACCCCGCCCCCCCCTCATCGGGCCGCGGCAGGTTGACAAATGACGCCGGGTCGACCCGCTCGAGCTCGTGCATGTTGAGGGAGAGCACGTCGGTCTCCAGGCGCTCACCAGGTACGACCGCTCTCCGGCGGCGAAACGCCTCGAGTGCGGCGCGGTCCGATTCATCCTCGGGGAATTCATCGTCTAGGATCTCGGTGGTGGCGCTCTCGTAGCCGCGGCAGCGCCATTTGACGATTACATGGGGGACCACCTGGCCAAATCGCGGGTGACCCTCTTTTGTAACCCGAGTGTTGCGTTCGTCGATGACGCGCTCGGCCTCGAGCCACTCGGGCCGCACGCCCTCGGCCATGTCAGCGCGGTAGTCCTCATCCTCGTTGCATTTTTTCTCGAACCACTGCACCAGCGCCCGCCGGTGCTCCATCAGGTCGTCCCGGCTGACGCGAGCAACCTTACGGAAGGAGAGGTCCTTGCGGTGGCACACGAGGGTGAGCCCCCCTGGCTGATCCTCTTTTCCCTCGAAGCCTACGATGGCGGTGATGTCGTTGGGGTCGACCCAACCCTCCGGGATGGCACCTCCCGCTGGGCCCCCCAGGGGCGGGAGGTCCGCCGGCGGCGGCGGCCCGGTCGTCAGTGCCTTTAACGGGAGTTGCTGGAGCTGGGCCCGGCGGGTGGCATCCGGCGAGGCGACCATTGCGATGAGCGGTCGGATCAAATTCTCGGGAGGGGGGGATCCCGCCTCGCCGCCACCGGCACCGCCAAACCCGAAGGCACCCCCAGGGCCGCCGGCCGCCGCCTCGTCGTCTGACATGGCGGCAAGAATGCTGGGCTGCCCTCGTGCGGTCTTTCGCGTCTCGACCTCGTCTTCCGAGACGTCGGGGTCATCGTATGTGACCTGGGCCGCCCCGCGCGTGGCCCGGGAGGACCGACGTACAAAACCATCCTCGCCACCCGGAGACAGGCGGAGGGCCGCCGCGGCGGCGGAGTCATCGCTGTCGGATCCACCGTCGCCAGAGCCAGACGACGAGTCCGAGCTCTCGGACGAGCCAGAGTCGGCGGCATGGCCGCGCGAGGCGAAGGCGGCGTAGTTGACAGCTTGGCGCGCGCGCTTCTGGCCGGAGGACGAGCCAGGGCCGCTGGCGTGGGGGGCGGCGGCGCGGTCGTGGGGGGCGTCTCCTCCGGGCGACGGACCCGCTCCGGGCGGGCCGGCAGCCTCTGCGACAGAAAGTAGAGGGTCGAAGATGGTCGCTCGGGGCCAGCGCGTAATAAGGTGAAACGACCAGCGCCGCCCTCTCCGCCGCTGCCTCGGGGGGCGTCGCGCGCAACGAGGTTGCGTGCTCGGCCACTCCGTCAGCGAGCTGCGAATTTGCCATTCGATCGCTTCGCGGCGGGGGGTGGAGGGGCGCGCAGGATCGCCGCTCAGGCCGGCGGCAGCGTCTTCGCCGGCGCCCGCCCCCAGCAGGCAGGCCGTGCCCTCGCGTGCGAGGCGGCGCGGCTTTTCAGTGTCTAGCGGGTGCACTTACCGGTTGGGTCAGACATTCCGCCCTCTTATCGCCGGCGTCGCGGCGTCGCGGCGCTTCCCAGGATCCCCTTTGGCCGGGCCCGAGGTGGGTCGAGACACTTTGGGTCGGTGGGGGGTCGGGAGAGACCCTGACATCTCGCCGATGCAGAGACGTTGAGGAAAACTATGGAAACCGCGCGTGTGACTTCCACCTCGCGGGCAACCGCCGTCCTCCCGCGCGGGGCCAGGTGGCCAGCGTTCGGCTCCACGACATCCCGCTCTCTTCGCCTTCGGCTCCGGGCCACGCCGGTCACCGTGACGACCCTTGATGGAACCAAACACAAGCTGCAGGTCGAGGAGGGACAGACCGTCCTCGAGGCCTGCATCGAGCAGGGCGAGGGGGACGACGGTCCCAGTGGAGGGTGGGCGGCGCCGCGTGGCCTGCGACAAGCGGAGGGCAGCCCCGTCCGAGCCGCAGAGGGCAGGCCCGCGCCCGCGCGGCCGAGCACGCACCTGCGCCCATTCTCCAAACGTCCTCTCGTCTGTCCCGACCCGCCCCACTTCCGCCGCCACCCTCGCGCACAGGGGTCGAGGTCAGCTACGACTGCACCATGGGCGTGTGCATGACATGTCCCGCGAAGCTGACATGCGGCACTGTCGACCAGGGCGCGGGCATGTTGTCGGAGGACGTCATCGATAAGGGCTATGTTCTCCTCTGCGTGGCCACGCCCACGTCGGATGACGTTGCCATTGCCGAGGTTGAGCAAGAGGAGCTCCTTGAGCTCCAGATGAATGGGGACGGGGGACGGAAGTAGGTGGCTGCGTGACAGGCAAGATCTTATCAGATAGACGACACAGTGGAAGTTGACCCTAAGACTACGCTCATGCCGCGCTGGCCCCCACGAGGAGGGCTGCGGCGGCACGCTCCCGCACGGCATCGAGCCCAGTCCCCGCAAGGGCCGACACTGGTACGGCCGAGACGCGAGCGCCGCCTGCCGCAGCCAGGGCTGTCAGGGTGAAGCCGCCGCCCGACCCCTCGTTCGCCTTGAGGGTCAGAGGCAGCCAGTCGGCGACCGCTCCCTCGACCAGGGTAGCTCGCCATCCCGCTCGCGCGCCACCGGCAGCCCCGGCACCGCATCCCGCCATCGCAGCAGTCAAGAGGGCAGCGGCCTCCTCCTCGACCCGTCGAAGCACATACTGAGCCGAGTAGCACTCATCCCCCCGGTCTGCCCCGTTGACAGCCACCAAGACCTCGGGGACGCCTCTGCTGAGAGCGAGGAGAAGCTGTTCCGCGGCTGCCCTCCGCGGAGGGGGGGGGTTGGGGGGGGGGAGAAGCGGCGCATCACCGCTCGACTCAGTCGCCGGCGGCTGAGCGGGAAAGGCAGTGCCATCCACGACGACGATGACGAGGGCGGCGGACGATAGCTCGGCATCCAGCCCCTCGGCCAGGGCAGGGAGCCCGGGCCAGTCAACAAGGCGAGCCACCTCGGACCCGGACGGGGAGGGCCGCCACGCCGGGGCCACATTCGCTTTTATCGACAGCACCATCCGCGGGCGGCATAAGGAGGGATCCACGTCGTTCCCCGCGAGATCGTTCCCCGTGAGACGACCGAAAAGCATCGTCTTGCCCACGCCGGGGCGGCCCGTCTGAGGGGATCGGGGGAGGGATGGAAAGGGAGGTTTGATCGTACCGACAGGAGAGATGGCGCGAAGAAGCCTATCGTGCCACCGCTGACGGCCCCACCATCCTCGCCAAGACAACACCGCGACGGCGGCGGGACCGGCCAGGAAGCGAAGATGATAGGCCACAGAGGCTTTTACTCAGCAGGATCAGGACGACGACGGCGGCGAGGAGGAGAAAAGCGGAAACAAGCATCTACCGAGGAGCGCCGATGTCTGTCGGCCAGCGTCCGGGCAAAATGCCCTAACGAGGACACCGCGGGGCGAGGGATCGGTCAAGCAGCCAAATAAGACACCGAATGACTCGGGATAACAAGAGTGAGCGAGAGAGCCCAGGAAAGCCGAGCTCAGCCTCAACAGTGGGCGCTCACCCGTCCGCCCCACTGCAGCCGCCGCCAGCTGCAATGCTCGGCACTTCGGGCCGACACACTTGAGGACGCCACCCACCCCCACCACCCTCCTCCTCTTAGACAGGCTTCGACCTGCCAACCACGCGCACGACCATCCCCGCCTCCATTCCCCGCGCAGCGTTGCCTAGCAAGTCGAGTCCCGCGCGGATGGCACGCAGTCCCGCCGCGCTGCCATCGCCGTTTTCTGGGACGTCGGCCTCCCAGGGCCCGAGTAGCGCAGCAGCGAGAGCGGCGCGCTCGACGCGCGACGGTAGGCTGCAGCCGTCGCCCGTCGACGGGAGTGGAGCCCAGACGCCGTTGCGGCTGCCGTCTGCCGCTTCCTCCAGCGGGTCGGGCCACCCGGCACCCTGCCAGGCGGGGCTGGAGTTGACGGCGGCCGCTCCAAGGCGCCACGTCCCCCAGACGTCACGGCCGCCGTCGAGCGAGAGGAGAATGGTTAGTCGCCGGTCGAGGTCCAGGGGGCCGCGTCGCCGGCCGTCCCTGTCCAGGACACCACTGCCGTTTGCCGCGGGCACAATAACGGGATCATCTGCCGCAGTCGGCAGACTACCAGAGTCCACAGGGGCCCGCGCGGGTGGGTCAGAACCTTCATTGCCGTCGTCGACGGGCGCCAGCTCCAACGTCGGTGCCATCGACTGGGCCAGCCCCTCAACAATGACGATGTCATCATCGAGCTTGCGACGTATGAAGCGGCCCTTTGGTGGTGCCAGGGGCGCGGCAGCGACCTTTTCTCGGTTCCTCTGATGCGTCCCTGCCGATGGACCCCCCTCTTGGCCCCGCAGATCACGGAGGAGTGACAGAGTACCCTCGCGATTGCTCGGCGAGGCATCGACCGTGCGAGCCTGCGGACGTGCGAGGCCGGCTGCGCGATGAAGGTGCCCGAAGCGATTCTTGCACGCATTCTCCGTGCGCCGTATGGTCACTCCCGTCAGCCCCTTGAGCGGGCACCGCGAGGCCAACCCGGCAGTAATTGGCGTCCAGTGCCCGCTGTTGGCAAGCCAGAGATCGAGGAGGGCGATGTCCTCCTCCCGCGTCCAAGCACCGGGGTTGGGGGACCCTCCGTGGGCACGTAGAGACACGGAGATGTTCGCAGGGGTGGGAGACTGGGTTTGGAAGGTTGGGGCTGCTGAGGGGAGGAGTGGAGCCGTTGAGGGGGGGACCGGACGGGGAGCCATGGGAACGAAATCGGTGGAGGTAGCCTGGGCTTGCTGTGGTGACGGAGGTATCGACACGTTTCGATCAGCATGAGCTGGAGACTCCAGCTCGAGATCAGAGTGCGCTGGCGAACCAGACAGTGTCGGGACACCAGGCCCTTGTGGCAACGCAGCGTCGTTTTTGGGGTCCTGGGGGGCTGCACTGATGGGATCAGAAACTGGCTCAGCATCATCGGCAGGAAGTGAGGAGGTACCGGCAGGAGCCTCATTATTGTCGCCACCTGCATCAACCCAGCCGAGCTCATCGAGGTATCCTCCTGCCCACGTGTGCTCCGTCGAGAGCCAAGTCACTGTGTCGCCCTTCTTGGAGCGCGGTTCTTCTGACTTCCCAGTACGATCGTTGGTCTTGCCAAGCCTGCCCTTAGACGAACGTGACTGGAGCGGCGGCCATGCAGAGCTGCCAACGAGGCCGCACCAAACCCGCGCAGCAGACGCTGCCGCCGCTGCCCCTGCTTCTCCTGAGCCGCTTGCAGCTCTTGGCTCCTCGTTCGCTGGGACGCCCACAGTCCATGAGGGCGCCCTCCCACCGCGCCCAGTAGACAACGGTGGTCCATGTCCCCGTGCGGATGCAGCGCATGCAGGGCAGTTCAGGTCAGCACAGTCGTTGTCGTCAAACTCGTCACAGGCACTGGGTCCTGCGCAAGCCCCCAGCCCATGCAAGTTTCCTCCGATACCAGCGTGGCTGGGGGCGCCCCTGCCCTCAAGGGGAACACCAAGGCATCTCAGCGGTATTGGCGACAGAAGGGCACCGAGCGGGGTGGGTGATGGACCGCCAGATGCAGCCATCGCACAGCCCTCGGCCGCCCGAAGCGCGGCACCGGTCGCCCCGACCGTCCAGCGGAGATCGGCCCGACGAAGGCCACGCCCAGATCCTGCGACCGACAGACCAGCGGCGAGGGAGCGACCGGTGGCGCGTGGCAAACCTCGAAGACGCAACGACTCAAGGCAAATGCAGGCTCCCAAAGCCTCTAACCAGTGGCTGGGGGACACCCCAAGGGCTGGGCCAGGCGGTCGCCTCTGCCCCGCTCCCAAAATCCACGAGGGGCCAGAGAGCCTGCCATCACCATCGCCTCCCGTCTCCTGCTCTGTCACCCAAGAAGCCCAAGCCGCATCCCAGCCGCCACCCCAGGACAGCGACAGGGAGCGCAGGTGATGTCCAGTACGTAACAACAACGCCGCGAGGAGGGCGTCCGTGAGCCAGGCATCTTGGCCACCAAGGTGCCGAATAGGTGCATTGCGCGACGAAGGAGATGGAGGGGGCAAGCCAAGATCAAGGTGGGTAAGTGAACTCTCTGGCACAGGATCGAAGGCTGGTAAAGGGCGCGGGAGGAGAATGGTGGGTCCAAGAGCCAATGCAAAGGCAGTGCCTCCCACAAGGCGCCGGCATTGGCGAGCAGCAGGATTGCGGGTGAATACCTCCACATCTTCGTGACCAAGCATCACGGAGGGAATACCAGCGTCCACCGCAGCATGCCTCGCCGCTGACACTGCTGCGAGAGCCGAAACGGCGGCCTTGGTCGTTGCGACGGGTTCCTCTTCGGCTGAGAGCAACACTGCAGCGATAGAAGCGGCCCGGCAGGCAGCGCTCTGGTGCCTTGGCATTGTTCCTGCCGCCGCTGCCACAGTACCGTTGCGGGAGCGTGTGATAATAGCTGGTAGAACTGCGCCAGCGCTTCGAGACAGCCAGACAAAGAATGCAAGCGGACGGCCAACAAATCCACAGGCACTCGTCGTGGGCAGGTTTGAAGACATTGACGCCACCGCGATGGCGCCGTCCGCTGTGGTCACCTCATCTGGCGACCAAGCCATCGCATTCCTATCGGACGATGCGCCCAAGTCCTCGGGGCAGCCGTCGTCCCAGCCGTCGCCCGTGTCGTGGACCGCTTGCTGGGGGTGGACCAATGACAACTCAAGAGCAGTCAACCAGAGACGATGCAGGAGCGTCGCTTCCCACGAGCGCGGCGGCGGGAGGCCCGCCTTGGCATCCTCAAGCGAAGAGGCCGACGCCAGCGCAGCAAGCTCCGCGGCCAGTTGCGCCTCGGTCGCCGCGTTGGAGCGACTGAGCACATCCGCCACCTGGTCCGGCAGCGATACGGTGCTGATTTGGGCGGCTGAGGGCGAACGGTTGCGCTCTCTGCGGGCCCGGGGAGTCCAGTCCTCCTGCTCGCCGTCCGTTTCGCTAGACTCTCCATCGCGGAGGTCGTCGGCGGCGTTGAGATGGCGACTAGAGCCGGAGCCCGGCACCGTCGACACGGAAGACGGACAGGGGGGCTGGAGGACAGGTTGAGGCTGACCGTGCCATCCGCGGCCCGCTGCAGCAGCCGCACGCCACGGCTCCGAAACGGCCCACGCCAGACGTGACTCGTGCGCACACATGGCCCAGGCCGCCGCCGCGCCCCGTCGCGCCCCGATCGTCAGGGAGGGGTCGCGCGTGCGGGGGTGGTGCGGCGCAGACGATGTGGCACCCCACTTAGTCGCATGTTGGCGCGCCCGGGCAAGGTCATCGGCGTAGGCCGCCTCAGCGGCGACTTCGGGCACGAGAAGATTCGCGCACTCGTCCGTCTGGTTCATGTGGGGTTCGGGGGAAGGGTGTTTCGGGTGTTTCGTGGACTGTGGGGGCAGAGAGCAAGACAGCGGACAGGGGGTGACAGGCAACAGGCCAGCAGCCTGCCCCCTCTTCTCGCCAGCGTTCCGTCGTCCCACGAAGGCTCGGTGCCCGTCCTGTATCTTCGCCTTAGCTGAGTCGATGAGGGGATCCCGGCCATGCCGCCTAGAACGACGGAGTGGTGCCCTCCTTTGGTCCCCCCGCCAGCCGGCCGCGCCACCGGCTGGCCGAACCCGGCGCAGGCTCGCTGGACTCGCGACGGGTGAGATGGCTCTCGGGCTCGGTGCGGCCTATGAAGTTCGACGGACATGGCGGCACCCTTCCATTTCAATGCTGAACGTTTCTCGAGCTCACTCGGCAACAAGCACCGAGGCCAAACCCTCGGCAACAAGCACCGCCCGCGCCGTATCGGCGAGAAGGTCGCCAAGAATGGCGTCGGCGAGACCCATCCTGACGCGGACCTCGGTGTCGGCAGTGGCCATCCAGGTGGTCTGTGATGCCGCAAGGCTGGCGTCGATGGCAGAGGCAATGCTGACCGCGTCATTGCCCGGACGACCGTCAGGCCGCAGCATGCCCGCCGGCCAGGGTAGGCCATCCACCCCCAGCGACTCAGACACCCAGCCCAGCACAGCCTCCCGGACCACCCTGACAGTGTCGTCAGGGTTCGTGGCCGGGTTCTGGCGTGGCGGCCGGGTGGGCCGCCCCCCACGGCCCCGAGTGAGGACGGCGGGAAAACGTGGCGAAGTCAGGCCCACACTGGGGCCGTGGCAGTGCTCCATGAAAGCCTCCCTCGCGGCGTCAAACACGGCCTTGTGCAGCATGTGCTGATCGTCGCTGCACCTCGGCCCAGCATGCTCGAGCGCAAGGTAGTCGGCCGTGGTCAAGGGGCGGAGGGGTGCCCCGTCCGCAGCATCGTGAACTGGTAGCGTAGCCGAGTTGGCAGCACTCGGATGCGGGAGGCGCATCCGCTCCACGATGCGATCGAGGTAGTCCTCGATCGCCGCGGGCGACAGGTCGACGGCATCCAATGGGGTGCTCAGGGGGGATCCGCCAACTCCTTCCACGCAAGCCAGCTCGGCAACTCCGTCCGCCTCCCTGCTGGGTTCACGGGAGTCGAGCCGTGCCCGCGCGGCAACAACAGCGCCAGCGGTAGGTAGCGTCCAGCCATCATTGTCGCTGCCCCACTCCGAGTCGGATCCGGACTCGTCGTCGTCCTCTAGCAGCTCCGGTGGCTGAGACGGGGAGGACGTATCCTGCGGCAGACCGTCACGGCCGTCCTCCAGCCCAGTGCCTTGGCCGCTGCCCTCACGCGTCGGAGAGAGGGGATGAATTGGGACGGCCGCGGG
>Ga0255754_10001033_pt1 | contig 21887 bp, 18 predicted proteins | sample 101ome_22_FD_179954 | JGI IMG/M metagenome (GOLD analysis project Ga0255754, IMG submission 179954) | Coastal salt marsh microbial communities from the Groves Creek Marsh, Skidaway Island, Georgia - 101412BT metaG (version 2) | ecosystem: Environmental > Aquatic > Marine > Intertidal zone >... | reverse complement strand
TTTTGGCCGTTTTGCTATGGCCGCATGCATCACCGCCTTGGTGACGGCAACTGGCATCAATTCGAAAGTATCTCGTGGCGGATCAATGGCTGATAGGCGCGGTATGGCGATGTCTTCATACCAAGATTCGCGGGCGGTGCCCTTCCAATTGATCCATTGTTTGAATTGTATATAGGCATTTTCCCTGATCCGGGTTCGAATTGGCCCCGGTTCAACAAGGATTAAATGAATATTTGTTCCGTGAAGTTCTAGCCGCATCGTATCGGTTAGCCCCTCCAATGCAAATTTGGTGGCATTATAGGCACCCCTGAATTTCAAGGGGGCAAAGCCAAGAACCGATGAATTCTGAATAATGCGACCCTGTTTTTGTTTGCGCATCTGCGCGATAGCAAGCCGTGACAATGTATGCCAGCCAAAGAAATTTGCCTCAAAAATTGCCCGCAAGGCATCTGTTGGAAGATCTTCAACAAGCGCCGGAATGCCATAAGCGCCGTTATTGAATAAGACATCTAGATGCCCGCCGGTAAATTCAAGCGCATCAGCAAAGCCTTTGATGATGCTCGTCTCATCTTCATAATCAATACAAATGCTATGGATTTTATGGTGATCGCGCATGATTGCACAATCCGCTGGCTTGCGACAGCTGGCAATAACTTTCCAGCCGGCATCACGAAAGGCAAGCGCCGAATCAAGGCCAATGCCGCTTGAACATCCGGTGATCAAAATTGATTTCATGGTGATAGCCTTTTTTGATCGGGTTTCGGTTTTGTGCAGTCAGTCTTGGCGTCTAGTTAGGGTCTATACCTAATTTTCCGGTCATGCCATGGATTTCAAGCTGCGCCGCGATCCAGCCATTCTCGATTGATTGCGCAATCAGCGCATTGATAAAGGCAATTGAATCCGCTTTGCCCTTGGCGACGCCGATTGATTGCTTTACCGCGGTAAAGGGAGGATCGATCATCCGAAGGCCGCTATGATTGGCTAAGTCTTCAAGAAGCTTTGGTTTCAGACTGGCCAGAACATCGACCTTTTCTTCAAAAAACAAATCATGCGCTGCTTGAATTGATGACGCCCGAATAATCTGGGCTTGGCTGAAATGATCGGTAAGCCACAGATCATAGGCGCTTCGCTCGGAAACGGCGATTTTTGTGCCAGCCCGATCAACATCATCATTGGTCAAAAAATCATCATCATGACGTACCAGAAAATTGGCTTCGATCACAACATAGGGGTGACTGAAATCCAGCGTTTGGGCGCGTTCAGCCTCAAAGGCGATATTGCCGATATCCCAGATATCCTGATTGACGGCATCGGCCAGTTTCCCCGGTCGATCAAAGCAAATCAATTCGCAAGGCAGGCCAAGCGTTGAGGCAACAAGATTGGCGATATCGGGCGAAATCCCCTGCGGGCTGCCATCAGCGGCAGTGCCCGATACCAGCAGGAAATTGCTTAAATTAATGCCGGCACGCAAGACACCCGTTGGTGCCAATTGCTGTTTCACCACATCTGATACAAACATAAATTCTCTCCAAGATCGGGCGAATAGGGGGCTTAATGCAGATTGCCAAGCAATAGACCGCTCATAAGCTTGTCAACGGGCGCGCGGTCATCGGTTAAAATTGGTAACTGCTGATTGGCACTTGCTGATATTAGCTTGGTATTTGGCCAACGCCACCAGCTTCTTTCAAAGCCATTTTCGGCATTGATGAAATCATCTTCAAGCGGGGTGTTTGTGCCAACAACAATAAAGGTTGTTCGCATGCCTTGCTGTCTTGGGTCAGGTTCGAACCAGACTTCAACCTTGTCAAAGGAACGCTGCAAGGTTTTGACATAGGACAGCAAAAATAGTGGGCGTTTGGCATTATCGACAACATTCACCAGATAAACGCCATCATCATGCAGCCGCCGCGCAACAAGATCATTAAATTCCTGTGTGACCAGATGTTCGGGGATCGAGATATCATGGAAGGCATCGCCAAAAACAAGATCAAATTTCACATCATCAGCCAGTTTATTCAATTCATATCGGGCATCGCCATGAATGACTTTGGTTTGTGATCCATCGGGCGAAAACCATAATTTGGCCTTGGCAATATCGGTCACTTGCGGGTCAATCTCGGCAATCGTTATATCGGCTTTGCCCTGATATTTTGCAATCCAGGCGCGTGGCAACGAAAACCCGCCACCGCCAATGAAAAATGATTGTGGTGGCCGATCGCCAAAACGAAGGCTGATATATTCATCAACAAAATGGACATAAGGCGAATGCAGCCGTTCGGGCTGGTCTTTTTCATTGATGGAATGCACCAGATGATCAAGGGCAATCAGGCGGGTTTCAGCTCCAGCCATGCCGACATCCTGAATCTGAATACAGAAATAATTGCTTTCGGTGACGCATTGGCTTTTCAGCGCGCCAATTTTTTGCGCACCAGCCATCATCGAAACGCCAATGGCAAGCGGGATGATCATCACTTTTGCATTCTGTTTATAGCCGATCAGGAAAAAGACCGATCCAAGGGCAAAATAGATCACCGCTACCAAAATGACGGTATTTCGCGATCCAAGTGTTGAAATCAGAAAATAGCCAGCCAGAAGCGCCCCAAAAATAGCACCAGCCGAACCAAGAGCATACATCCTGCCAATCACCACGCCCGTTTCACCTTGCGGATGAATATCGATCGCCAATTTTGTGGCAAGGGGTGACACAATGCCAACAAACAAGCTTGGCAAGAAAAACAGAATAAGGGACGACACCAGAATGGCGTTGATCACGCTGAGATTGGCCATTTGCAAAATACTTGGGATAAAATCAAGAAGCAGCAAAATAAGAAGGCTTGTCAGTGATGATAGGAAAAGCGCGTAGCCAATTTTGATGAATTGGGCGTGTTTGACAAAATGACCGCGCGTCAAATGACCACCAATCCAATGGCCAACCGATAATCCGGCAAGAACCACGGCAATGATTGATGTCCATGTGTAAAGCGACATCCCGAAAACAGGTGCCAAAAGCCTGCCAGCAACAATTTCAATAATCAGACCGCAGGCCGAGCTTGCAAGGATGGTGATGGCAAGTAAAATTTGAAATATCATAAAAGCAAAACCTCGCCACAGTATCTTGTATCAAAAATCTTCCAGCCAATGCGTTAGGTGACCATAGTCGCATAAAGTGCAAGGCGAGCAAACAATAGAAAATGCGCAAAATAACTGGCCTGTTTATCTTGCTTTACCAGCAGCGAAATTATGCGATAGTTAATTCAGCCAACTCATGTTGGTAAGCTGGTGAATGACCATTTGATTCGTATTTTAGAGGTTCTTGATGTCTGCATTTGATAAATTAATGGCCATTCGCGGCTTGCCACTTCCCGAAAAAGATGAAGTTAGCATCACTGGGTCAGACCCTGTTCTGAACACACATTTCCGACTGGCGGCGACAGCATCGGCAGCGATTGCTGGCATTGGGGTTGCGGTGAATGATCTGTGGGAATTGAAAACGGGTCGGCGGCAAGCAATTGCCATTGATGCCGTTGCGGCAACCGCTGCCCTGAAAAGTAAAAATTATTTTCAGGCGAAAAATGCCAATGGTGTTTTTGAAAATGTCACTGATGCAAGCCATGAGGCAAATCGAGGCCTAACGGGTATTTTCCAGACCAAGGACGGGCGTTGGCTATTGCCGCATTTCGGGCTTGATCATCTGCGCCGCCGCATGCTGGATCTGTTGCAAGCCGATGCCAATACAGAGTCGATTGCCAAAGCCGTTGCCAAATGGGATGCGCTTGAGCTGGAAAACGCGATTGACGAAGCGCGGGTATGCGGGGGAATGATCCGCACGAATGAAGAATGGCTGCAAGAGCCGCATGGCAAAATTCTGGCGGCAAAGCCGGTTGTTGAAATCATCAAGATTGGCGATAGCGAACCCGAACCAATGCCAGCAGGTGACCGCCCATTATCAGGGATAAAGGCGCTTGATCTAACGCGCATCCTTGCCGGACCGATCACTGGCCGCACCCTTGCCGAACATGGGGCTGATGTTCTTATGGTCTCGGCACCGCATTTGCCGCAGGTTTGGTCTTATGTTGCCGATACAAGCCATGGCAAACGAAGCTGTTATCTGGATTTGCGTGATGAAAGCGAAAAACAGACGCTTCTTGATCTGGTCAAAACTGCCGATGTGTTTTCTCAAGGCTATCGCCCAGATAAAATTAATCAAATGGGGTTGGGGCCAGAGGCATTGGCAGAGATTCGCCCCGGCCTTGTTTATGTATCAATCAATTGTTACGGCGCTGATGGGCCGTTTAGCCATCGCGGCGGGTGGGAACAGATTGCACAGATCATGACAGGCATTGCTGCCGAAGGGGTTCAATCATCATCGGGCTACAAGCCGAAAACCCTTCCCGCGGCAGCGAATGATTATATCACTGGCTATCTTGGCGCTTATGGAACGCTGTTGGCGCTGGCACGGCGCGCGCGCGAAGGCGGCAGCTATCATGTTCGCGTATCATTATGCCAAACGGGGATGATGATTTACGATCAGGGCAAAGTCGGTACGCTGCCAGAAAATTTGAATCTGGGAATGAGTGATGTTGACTCGCTTTGCATGGAGTCTGACAGCCATCTTGGCCGGATCAAACATCTGGCACCGGTATTAAGCCTGTCCGAAACGCGGCCATTTTGGGCTTTGCCAACACCGAAAATGGGATCAAATGACCCACGCTGGCTTGGCTAAAGCCGCAATATCACCAATGCAAAATCCTATAGTTCGCGAAGGGCGTTGAATTGATCAACATAACCGCTGGCATCAATCTTGACGCCAATCACCGTGGTTTCATTGCTTTTCAATGCCTGTTCCAGCGCGGCAATCAATCCGGCTTCAGTGTCAACATTGGTTCCGTTCGCACCAAAACCGCGCGCCAGATGTTCCCAATCAATGCCGCCAATATGCACGCCATAAGGGTCGATGCCTTTGATGCTTTGTTTGGTTCTGATCAACCCAACCTCGCCATCATCAAACACCAAAATGATAATGGGCAGATTTTCGCGAACCGATGTATGAATATCGGCAACTGCCATCAACAGGCCGCCATCGCCGGTAAAGGCAAGAACGGGCTTGTCCCGATGCGCCAAACGGGCGGCAAGAGCGCCCGGGATCGCAAACCCCATTGACCCAAGGCCATTTGAGGTTAGGAATTCACGCGGGCCATAGCTTTGCCATTTCTGCACCACCAACAGGCGGCTGGCACCAGCATCACAGGTGGCAATCGTGTCACGGGGCATAATCGCTCGCGCGCATTCGACAACGCGTTGGGGTGATAATCCGGTGGCAGGCGTGTCCAAGGCTGTGTGAACACGGTCACGGAATGTTTTTGCCGCGTCAAACCCCCAGCCAGATCCTTGCGGTACATTTTCCGTAATGACTGTTAAAAGTGGGTCTAGCGCGCCAATCACTTCTTCATTACACGCGACCAGCGCGTCAAGCGATGGATGATTGGCAAATGACAGAACCTTTGTTGTATAGGGCCATCCTTTGGGTTGCAATTCAACCGCGTCAAGACCGATGGTGATGATCAGATCGGCCTTGGAAACCAGATCACGCTCGATCAACCCACCAATGATACAGCCCGCGCGTAGCAGGTGATCTTCGGGCATGGCACCTTTGCATTTTGATGTGGTCAAAACCGGCGCGCCAAGATGTTCGGCAAGCGTAACCATCGCCGGACAGGCATTATCCCATAGCGTGCCCAGCCCAACAAGCAGCACCGGCCGATCGGCCGCCTTGATCATGGTAATTGCTTTTTCGATTCCGCGCGGGTCGGGCTTGGGGTGGTAATAATTTGGCATTAATTCGGGCAGGTTCTGCAATGTCCCTGATGGTTTTTTTGTTTCGCTTTGTGGCAGATCAAAATGTACCGGCCCGGGCGCATAGGCGGTGGCGATACGAACGGCGCGGCGTAATTGCTGTTTAATAACCTTCGCGTCAATCGCCGTTGACCATTTCACAATTGGTTGCATGATGGCCTGATGATCCAGCCTTTGGCGGATACCGACTTCCTGTTCAGGTGATGAATAGCGGTCGGTAATCGCAATCAGCGGCGCGCGATCCAAAAAAGCATGGGCGATGCCATTCACCATATTAGTGGCACCGGGGCCGCGGGTTGATAAACATACCCCCGGACTGCCGGTAATTTCGCCCCATGTTGCCGCCAGCATTGCGCCAGCCACTTCCTGTTTCATCAGAATAAAGCGCATGTCTTGCGCCTTGGCAGCTTCCATCAATTCAACAGATTCGCCACCTGGATGACCAACGATAAATGGCGTTCCCATCTCTTTAAAAGCTGCTGCCATTTCTTCAACTGATGTTGCGGTCATGTTGTGTTTTTACCCTTATGAAATTGATTCAAACTATGGATGAATCTGACTTGGATTATTAGTTGAGTGAAACAAAAATTAGCTAGCCTGTCACTTGTTGATTGTTGGTAATGACTAATTCTTAAGTTTGGCTTGAACTTGATAAAAAAACAAAAAAAGAGCCACGTTCGCTTGTAGCAATCGTAGCTCTCTCAAAATTTTTAGGAGTGTAAATATTGTTAATTTGAGTCTTCTGATTACGCTTTCTTGCTCGCTGAAATCGATGAGTATGCACGAAATCCAACCACTACAGCGCCGATAATGAGAAAGATTGGCGCATAAGAGAATTTGCCCATGTACTCAAACTGGAAGAAAACCAACATGCCACTGTCTGAAATGATCATCGACTGTCTAAAAGACTCTTCCATACTCGAAGTCAGAACAAAGGCAATGATAAACGCTGCTGCCGAAAAATTGGTGCGACGCATACCATAGCCGATGACTCCAAATAAAATGGCAAAACCAACATCCCAGATCGACGCGCGCGATGAATAGCTTGCTGCCAGTGAGATCATGAAGATAACCGGATAAAGATATTGTGTTGGCAAAACTGCAATCGCCTTACCGATCAGCGGTGCAGCGAAGTAGCCGATTGTGGCATAAGCTGCGATACCCACAAGACCGGCGGCAAATATACCAAAAATAAATTCGCGTGGGCTCATCATTTGGCCAGCTACAAACAAAGGTGGCTCGGTTGCAAAAATTTGCGGACCAACCTGTAACCCATTGACAAGGAACATGCCAATTAGAACTGCAGCGATCGTAGAGCCAGGAATCCCCAATGTTAACAGTGGAATCATTGAGGGTCCCGAAACAGCATTATTGGCCGACTCAGGCGCGGCAATGCCCTCAACAACACCCGTTCCCCATTCAGCCTTATTCTTTGCCTTGCGCTTTTCCTCGCCGTAAGCAACAAAGCAGGCAACTGAAGAGCCGAGTCCAGGCATCATCCCGATCAGTGATCCGTAGATTGATGAGCGGAACATTAGTGGAAAACAGCGTTTAAACTCTGGCCAAGTGAAATAATGTGCTGTTGGATCATCGAGCTTGGTGCTATCGAGGTCAATCATCTTTACCTTAGCAGCTTTTTCAGCCTGGATGATTACCTCTGAAATCACAAATACACCGATCAGCAATGGCACAAGTGCCATGCCAGACTCCAGTTCGTCAATGCCCATAGTCATCTTGAACTGGCCGGTTATGGTGTCCTCTCCGATTAGCGCAATTGCAGCGCCAAACAAGGTCGAAATGATACCTTTAATAATGCTGTCACTGACCACGGATCCAATAACAACAAAGGCCATCAGATAGATGGCAAAGTTTTCTGGCGGTCCAAACTGTTTGGTGAACGCTGCAATTGATACCGCGCCAAATATTAGAATAATTTCGCCAAAGTAGTCACCATATGCAGATGCAATTGTAGCAGTTTTCAGTGCTTTCCCTGCCTGCCCTTTTTGGGTCATAGGATAACCATCCTGCATGGTGGCGGCTGATGCTGCTGTTCCTGGAGTGTTGAATAAAATCGCAGCAATAGAGCCGCCATACCGCCCTGATTTTCCAATTACATAAAGGAATGCAAGCCCTGCTAGCCCACCAATTTCATCATTGTATGCAATAAGAATGGGTAGCATCATTGCGATTGCTGCAGCGGCTGTAAGGCCGGGTAATGCGCCGAAGACGATGCCAACAAAAGCTGCAAGAAACACAAACCAAATAGCGTAAGGATCACTTAATAGCGTGGCGAAGCCGCCTAAAATATCTTCAAATATCATTTAATTTATTCCCCGCTAATAAGATTTGTGTATGGGCGCATGTCGATGAGAACGCCTCTCGGGTCATTTAGCCGCATGACACCCATGAAAAGCCATTGCATGGCAATGGCCATAATCAACGCACCTGAAATTAACTTGAGCTTGTCTCGAACGCCAAACGCCAATTGCGCCATCATATACCCGGCTATGATTGCCACAAAGTATCCGAATAGCCAAAACACAAGAACAAAAAAAGCTCCGCATCCAACAACTACCGTTATGCGCCTCATGTTGCTGTCAAGGAAGCCGTAACCGTCCTTGATTTCACCAACTTTCCCTTTATATGCGCGAATAGCAAGCCAAGCAGCGCCAAGTATGAGGCTGACCGCCAACGCCATGGGCATTGTCCTCGGTCCAACGGCCTCACTTGAGGAGCTAATGGTGGATGCTTGATATAGGAAAAACACCCCAATTAGCATCACTACTGCGCTGACACCGTACTCTAATTTAACTTTATAATTGTCGTGTGACATAGCTACCCCATTCACGTGAAAATTTTTAAAAAAGAACGTTGTTTGAACAAAAACAGGGGCAGATTTTTGAAATCCGCCCCTGCCCAATTTAATGGTAATTTAGTTAGAAGCTAAGATTTTCTCAACCACTGGACCCATCGTATTGTACATTACGTTTTGAGCAGCAACTGCTTTGTCTGCATCAACATAAAATGCGCCAAGGTTATTTTTCTTCATAAAGCGCTTGAAGCCTTTGATGCCGGCAACATGCTTGATCGCTGCGCCAACTTTTTCTTTGACTTCGTCATTAACACCTTTTGGTGCGAACAAGCAGAAAAGTCCTGTGAAGTCAGCACCCTCCATGCCCTGCTCACTGAAGGTTGGCAGATCAGGCATGGTTGGGTCACGCTCAGCACCGGCGGTCGCCAACGGACGGATGGTATCTTCAAAGCCTGCAATGGTATTGTTGCCGCCAAACACAGACTCCACAGACTGAGACACAAGCGCAGCACGTGCTTTTGAGCCACCCTTGAAAGGCACTTTCTTATGAGGGATACCGTAGGTGTCAAAGAAAAGATGGCCAATTCCTGAATGCATTGTTGTCGCACCGGATGTGCCCCATGTGTGTACCTTGCCAGACGCTTTTGCGTTCGCAATAAACTCTGCTAGGTTCTTCGAAGGGTTTGATGAGTGGACCTGAATTGAGGTCACAAGTTGCGACATGCAACCAAGATTAACCCAATCATTCTTAACGCTGTAGGGCTTATCTTTTCCTTTTGCCAATTCACCTACGATAAAAGTACCGATGTTGATCATGTAAAGCGTGTGACCGTCTGCCTTTTCACCAAGAACTTGTTTTGCGCCTTTTTGACCTGATGCGCCCGGTACGTTTACGATGTAGGCTGGCTGGCCACCCATGCTCTCGGCTTCGTGCAAATATGATGCAAAGCCGCGTGATGTTGTGTCAGTGCCGCCGCCGGCAGAAAAGCCAACAACGATCTTAATTGGCTTTGACGGGTAAGACCCATGAGCACCAGCAAAAGCTGCTCCTGAGGCTAAAGTCAAAGCTGCTGCAGTCAGCATAGTTGTTTTATAAATACCCATTAGTCTATTCCTCCGAATTTTATAAGAAAGTTACAATTTTTTCTTGAGTATGATTAGTGTTGGTTTTGTTCGTTATTGTCAATGAATATATGAGCAATTCCGCTGATTTCAGGGGTTTTTATATTTAAAAACGACGGGCTTACCTTTTTGGCGTAAAACAGAAAAAGATCTTTTGGTTGCTTCAATATACGCGTAATTTATTCACTGATCCTGAATTGGCGGTGCGCCTGCCCAAACGGCCTTATCAGCAGTCCTTGCCGAGTGGCCACACTGAAAGTTCAACCAATTTATTAGTGGGGAACCTCTTTATGTCCAAAATTCCTGGGGAAATGAGTTTTGTTGGTGTTAATGCGCCCGGGGGGCCGGGCTCTCTGACTTTGCGAAAGGCGCCGGCTCCAACCCCGGCCGCAGGCGAGGTGTTGATCAAAGTTCATGCGGCTGGTGTGAATGGCGCTGATCTGCGGGAACGAGAGGGAAAATATCCAGTGCCGCCCGGCGCGCCCGACATTATGGGGCTTGAGGTTTCGGGCGAAATTGTTGCTGTTGGCGAATTATGTGATCGCTTTCGGCCGGGCGATATGGTCTGCGCGCTATTGATTGGCGGTGGATATGCTGAATATGCGATTGCGCCAGAGGGCCAATGCATGGCCATTCCCGACGGAGTGTCGGTGATTGACGCGGCAGGCTTGCCTGAGGTTTTCTGCACGGTCTGGACGAATATGATGGATCGGTGCCAGCTTCAAGCTGGTGAAACTGTGTTGGTTCAGGGCGGCACAAGCGGTATTGGCTTTGCTGCGATCAAGATTGCCAAGGCCTTTGGTGCCAAAGTTTTTGCCACGGCACGAAACGAAACCAAATGTGCAGCAATTCGCCGATTTGGCGCTGACGCTGCAATCAATTATAAAACTGAAGATTTTTTGGAGGTGGCGCGTGACCTGACCGATAGTCGCGGTGTTGATGTTATCATTGATATTATCGGCGGTGATTATTTACCGAAGGAGGTCAAGCTTCTTGCCCATGGCGGGCGGTTGATGATCATTAATCTTCGTGGTGGAAAAATCGCCGAAATCGATTTTGGCCAGATTCATAGCAAACATCTTACAGTGACAGGCGCGCGCTTGCGGCCACGGTCGATCGCTGAAAAATCGGCAATCTGCCGATCGTTAGAAATGCATGTCTGGCCAAAATTCAAAGACCAGACGATCACACCGGAAACTTATGCAACTTTTTCATTTGCCGAAGCAGCCAAAGCGCATCGTCTGATGGAATCAAGCGATCATATTGGCAAGATTCTTCTTGTGTCATAATTAAAAATCTATCGTGCGTTTGGGAAAAACAGCTGTTTGCCATCGAATGTGAAGCTGGCAATGGCGGCTTGGCCTTTTGCTGAAATCAGCCAATCGATAAATATCTGGCCTTCCTTTGATCTGACATTTGGGCATTTTTGCGAATCAACAAGCATGACACCATAGGGGTTGAAAAGGCGTTGATCGCCTTCGACCATGATTTTGAAATCTGCCTTATTCGCATGTGCGCCCCATGACGCACGATCACTCAAAGCATAGGCACCCATGCCAACAGCGGCATTCAAGGTCGCCCCCATGCCCGAACCGGTTTCGCGGTACCAGTCACCTGAACTTGCTGCCTGATCAATCTGCGCCATTGCCCATAAGGATTTTTCTTTGCTATGCGTTCCCGAATCATCCCCGCGTGATGCGAATTTTGATTTCGAATTGGCAATTTTCACCATCGCCGCAGTGACATCCGTGCCGCCAGCGATGCCGGCTGGGTCACCCGCCGGCCCAATCACCACAAAATCATTATACATGACATCATAACGCTGCTTGGCATAGCCAGCGGCAACGAACTGGTCTTCGCGTTTCCGGCTATGCACCAAAAGGACATCGCCATCACAATTCATCGCATTCTTGATCGCTGCACCGGTTCCAACCGCAACCACATTCACCGTGATTCCGGTATCGGCTTTGACCATTGGCAGAATGTAATCATAAAGACCGGCGTTTTTTGTTGATGTTGTTGATTGAACAAGAATCGCATTATCGGCGATTGCGGCGGTGGCAAGGCAGGCGGCGCCAGCAGCAAACAGAATCGCAAATTTCATAAGGGCTCCTTTGGCAGATGCCGTCTATCGGGTGCTATAAAACCAGCTTGCCAGCCAGATAGGCTTTGGCGGCGGCTGATTTTGGTTTTTGAAAGAAAGATTTGGCGGGGCTATGTTCGGCCAATTTGCCGTGATGCAGAAACAGAACATCATCGGCAAGCCGCTTGGCCTGTCCGATATCATGCGTCACAAGAATAATTTTCATGCCTTGTTTGCTAACCGATTGCAGATTGGTTTCAATCGTTTCAATCGATGCTGGATCAAGATTTGAGGTTGCTTCGTCCAGAAACAGGATTGCCGGATTGATGATCAATGCCCGCGCCAAGGCAAGCCGTTGCTTTTCGCCGCCAGATAAAAGCCGCGCCGGATGCTGGGCAAGATGATCAAGCTGTAATTGCGCCAGATAATCCATTGATATTTTCGGATCATCAATGCCGCGTTGGCGCGCCACAAACAGTAGATTTGCCAAAACCGTCCGGCGCAAGATGGTCGGGGTTTGAAAGACCAATGATTGCTGTTGCCGTATCACAGGATCAAGTGGTATATCAGCATAGAGGATTTGCCCCATATCAGGCTTTGCCAGCCCGTGAAGGCAGCGCATGAAAAGGCTTTTCCCAGCACCATTCGGCCCCATAATGACGCTCATTCCGTCCGATTTGATGATACAAGACAAATCATCAATCAACATACGCTCATTCAGCGTCAAGGTGATATTCTGAACGGTGATTGGCATCAGGCCGCGCTGTGCCATTGCGGTTTGATTAGACATAGGCACGCCGCCTTGCCGATGCTTTTAACCATTGCACCAGAAAATTCACCGCTAGTGAAATCGCCAAGAGAATAAAGCCAAGCGCCAAGGCCAGCGCCAGCTCGCCTTTGGAAGTTTCAAGCGCAATCGCTGTTGTCATGACGCGGGTGAGGTGATCAATATTGCCGCCAACGATAATTACCGCGCCAACTTCAGAAATGGCGCGGCCAAATCCAGCCAGAATAACCGTCATAAGCGAATAGCGCGCATCAATGATATATGCCAAAAGCGCGGTTCGTTTTGGCACGACAAGACTATTGAAAAAATCTTTGTAATCTTCGTGGAGATCTTCAAGAACCTGACAAGATAGCGCGATGATGATCGGAGTGATCAAAATCATCTGTGCAATCACCATGGCTTGCGGCGTATAGAGCAACCCAAGCCAGCCAAATGGCCCTGATCGGGATAAATGCAAATAAACCAACAACCCAACAACAACTGGCGGCAACCCCATCATGGCATTGAAAACACCAACCAGAAAATCGCGCATTGGGAAATGACGCATCGCCAGAAACGCGCCAATGGGAAGACCAATCACGCAAGATAAAACCAACGACGCCAAACTGACATTGATGGAAAGCGCCAGAATTTCCATCAGATCACGATCCGAGCTGGCCAGCAGGCCAAAGGCAGCGGCGAAAGATTCTGAATAGATTGGCATTGACGTTCCTAGCAATGTGATTTTTTACATCTACTATGAAAAAATCACCGGATCAACCGTTATGCTAAAATTATCACAACGAATATTTGCCGGTCATATGCTGATTTTAGTCACAAGCTGAATTGGGCATGGAACGCCGGCCTGGCGTTGCCCACATAAACTGAAATCTGCCGGTTTATTGATCGCTGAATTCGGTGCCAAGCGCCTTTTCATAAATCTTGATAATGGCGCTTTTTGGCTCGCGACCATAGCCAGCGGCGATGGCGTTTTGATAGCTGCTTGTCATGGCATTCACCAGCGGCGTCATGGCGTGTTTTTCAATGGCAATGCGCTGGACATTTAAAATATCTTTATAGGCGTCTTCCATTGGAAAATCATTGTCGAACTGGCGCGCCAACATGCGTGGGACGAAATGATCGCCCGCAAAGCTGCGGGCGCTTGCGGTTGTCACAACTTGGGTCAAGGCCTCGGTTGAAAGACCGCCAGCAACAGCCAGCGGTAATACCTCGCATAGCGCGACAATATTGATATCATAGATGATGTTATTGACCGCTTTCATCATCTGGCCAGCGCCGCTTTCGCCGCAATATACGATAAATTCGCCCATGGCATCAAGCTGTGGCTTGGCCCGATCAAACAAGAGTTTGCTGCCGCCAAACATCAAGGTCAATGTGCCATCTGTGGCACGAAAGGGAAGGCCGGAAATCGGGCAATCAGCATAGGCAATGCCGCGGCCTGCCAATTGATCATGGATGGCAATGGCCTCAAGACGGTCAATTGTTGAGGTGTCGATAATGGCAAGATCGCCTTGTGCTGATTCGGCAATACCACCAGCGCCGAAAATCACCTCATTCACCTCTTTGGCAGATGGAAGGCATAGGAATATGAGATGACAATTTGCCGCCAGATTACCAAGCGTGCTGGCAATGATGATATCATCACCATCCAGCCGATCAGTGGCGGCTGGCACCGCGTCATAGGCGTAAAATGGCGCGGCAATTTTTGCCAGATTATTGGCCATGCCAAGCCCCATTTGGCCGAGGCCAATAAACCCAATACCGCTATTACGCATCGCATTTTATCCCTTCGATAGATGAACGGTTTCGGTACCGAGATGAAACCGCCAGCGATCAGTCTATACAGAAATGTTACTTTGTATATATGACGACTTATTTGTGATGGCGTATTTTTGGCAGCCGATATATGGCGACAGTTGTCAGCGCGGCCATTCTGCATTAGCGTTCTCATTCAGCATAATAATTTTGCTGGCCTAATCTTGCTTGGCATTGTTTTGCACAAGATCGGCGGTCAGCATCCCACAAATATATTTGGTTAAGGACCTTTTAAATGGCTCAGCGTGAAATTCCATTTCTGTTTATGCGCGGCGGTACGTCGCGAGGCCCTTATTTTAATGCGGCTGATTTGCCATCTGATCGTGATGCGATTGCCAATATCCTGCTTCAGGCGGTTGGTGCGGGTCATCCATTGAATATTGATGGTATTGGTGGCGGCAATGCCGTGACCAACAAGGTTGCGATGCTGTCACGATCTGCCGATGATGCGGCTGATATTGATTATTTCTTTGCGCAGGTTTCGGTGTTGGAACAGCTTGTCGATTTCAAACCAACCTGCGGTAATATTCTATCGGGTGTTGGCCCAGCGGCGATTGAAATGGGGCTTATGCCAGCCAGTGATCCCGTTACCGAAGTGCGGATCAAGCTTGTTAATACAGGCGCTTTGGTTGTGGCAAGAGTGCAAACGCCGGGTGGGGTCGTGCGCTATGATGGCGACACCGCGATTGATGGCGTGCCTGGAACCGCCGCGCGGATTGACCTTCAATTCATGGATGTTGTTGGTGCGGCCACTGGAAAATTGCTGCCAACGGGTAATCTTCGCGATCAATTTGACGATATTGAAGTGACCTGTATGGATGTGGCGATGCCAACCGTTACCGCGCGCGCCGATGCTTTTGGCCTTTCCGGCCATGAAACCGTCCAAGAATTAAAGGCTGATAAAAATTTTATGGCGCGGATGGAACGTGTCAGATTGGCAGCGGGTGCAGCAATGGGCATGGGCGATGTCACCCAATCGGTCACGCCAAAATTTGCCATTTTTGCACCGGCAAAGGCAGGGGGTACGATTGCCGCACGCTATTTTATGCCGTGGGAACCACATCCGACAATGGCGGTAACGGGCGCGCAATGCCTTGCCTCATGCGCGATGACACCTGGCAGTATCGCCGATGGTTTGTTGACGCGGCCAACAACCAGTCCGGCAACCGTGACGATCGAACATCCGTCAGGCATGATTGATGTTGTTGTTGATTATAATACAGGCGGCAATGGCTTTGATCTGAATTCTGCCGGTCTGGTGCGAACAGCACGTAAATTGGCATCGGGAAATCTGTTCGTATCTGACGAGGGTTAAACGGAGTTGAAATGCCGAATCGGTAATTTCTGCCGAGCCATGACAGCGGTGACAGCAATGGCGTCACCGCTGTTTTTTTGATTAGCCCTTTTTGGTTTTGCTGAAGCGCCGCCACATTATAAAGCTGCTAACCGCGATAGCCGCAAACGCCAGCGTGGTCCGCAAGAGGCCACCCATCATGAATAGTGGTAACGATATGCTGAGCAGCACCAGAGGCGAAAAGAACCGTTCGAGCAGTGAGCCTGTATCCCGATGCTTTTGGTAAATCGGAAAGACCATCGAGAATATCGCAATAATCGCAAAGAATAATGACCAAGGTCGCAAGAAGAAGAGCATAGGGTCGGAGTCTATTGCCAAAGCTCGCGCCAAATTCAGCTCGGCGATATTGCCAAGAACAACACCAAGGATCATTGGTGCCAGTGGGAACCCGAACTGGCGCATTATGAAACCCAAAATACCAAAGAAGAATAATGTCCAGATATCTTCAATTGAATTATGGAGAGCAAAGACGCCAATTGTTGCAAAGGTTAATATAACAGTTGCCAAAACATAAGTTTTGATCCGCGTTACGAGGACAAAAACCCTGAGAACACCTGACTGCATTCCAATCATGATGAAGCTCGCCAGGAAAAAAGCTATATATATGGAATAGGCAAGTGCCGGCTCGTCTTTTATAAAAGTTGGCCCCGGCACAATATCATGCATGAGTAACGCACCAAGCATGATTGCAGCCGTGATATCACCCGGAATACCAAGTGCCATAAGTGGGGTCAAAGCGCCACCTTCAACAGCGTTATTTGACGCCTCAGGCGCAATGATACCGCGGGGGTCCCCTTTGCCAAATTTGGAGTCATTTTTGGCGGCTTTTTTGGCCTGATCATAAGCAAGGATATTGGCAATAGAGCCGCCCGCGCCGGGAAGAATCCCTGTAAACATTCCAATTAATGCTGAACGGATTACAACGGTCCAGTTTCTGAACAAAATTCCGATTGCGCGGCGATGTTCGATTTTGACTTTAACTTGTTTCCTGTCGCTAAGTGCGTTCCGGGCGGTAACGGGATTGCGCAAATCAGACAGAAGCTGGGAAAAGGCAAACAATCCAATCAGCACTGCAATAAAGTCAAACCCGGTCAAAAGATAATCGGAGCCAAAGTCAAACCGGCCAACGCCAACAGCGTCATCCTCACCAACGGTACGGATAAATAAGCCGGCAGCACCGGCGATCAGGCCTTTGACCAGATGTTCACCAGCAAGTGACGCCGTCACGGTCAAGGCAAACATGACAAGCATGAAAAAATCCCACGGTTGGAATTCGAGCCCGACCATCGCAAGCTGGGGCGCAAATAACACCAGCAATATAGCCGATATGATGCCGCCACAAAAAGAAGACCAGACGCCAATGCCAAGGGCGAGACCAGGCTCACCAGCACGCGCCATTGGAAATCCGTCAAAGGTTGTTGCCACTGAAGATGGTGTTCCCGGTATGCCAGTTAAGATGCCCGACATAAGACCGCCAGACAAACCGCCAACCAAAACCGAAATCATCGTCGCAAGCCCTTGTGCGGGCGGCATTGAAAAAGTAAAAGGCAGCGTCAAAACGATCGCCATTGCAATGGTAAAGCCCGGAATCGAGCCTGCCATCAACCCCGCACCAACACCGATGACCATATAAGTCAAAGTTACTGGGTCGATGATATTCAGCAGTGCTTCGAGAAAAATATCCATTTGAGGTTTAAAATCCCGTCAAAGATCCGCGTGGCAAAAACACTTCCAGCACATGTGTAAAGAGAATCCACATGCCGCCAGACGCACCTAAGGCGATTACCAGATGTGTTAAAATTGCATTCCAGCCGCCAAGAACGGTCAGCAGGATGAAGCTAAATAAAATGTTACCAACTAACATGCCCAAATAGGGAAGCGCCAGCAGGTACAATGCAAAAATCGAAAAGACAGCAATCACGTTTCGCCAATATAAAACAAACTCCTTAAGCGTCTTTTTTGGCACAGGAGAAATGTCTTTCTGCGGCGTGCTGAACGACTGTATGAGGTAAATAACACTCAAGCCGCCAATGATTATGATGATTATCCTTGGCCAAGCCGCAGGTGATAAAACACCATAGTCAGGCTCTCGTATCTCAAAACTGGCAAGCATAAGACCACCGCTTGCCAATATTAGACATAGAGCTACTAAGCTATCCCGATTGAATGACATGTTTGAACCGCATGATTTAGAAAAGAAAATAAAGTGCGGCTGGCAACTTGCGGTTGCCAGCCAATATCTAGTTGTTAAGCATACTTCGTGGTTTTAGCAGCTTTTTTTATTTTTTATACATGCCAATTTCGATGGCTACAGCCTCATAAGCGTCGTATAGATCTTTGGAATAAGCGGTAAATTCTGCAGGCCCCTGATACCGTAGTCCGGTGCCTTTCGCCGCCATGGCTTTTTGCAAGCTCGGATTATCAACAGCTTGTTTGATAATACCAGCCCACATATCGATAACCTCTTTTGGCGTGCCTTTTGGCGCCATAATACCGCGCTCAAGTGCGAAACTCATATTTATGCCGCGCTCTTTCAGAGTAGGTGTGTTTGGCAGTTTGGGGTCACGATCATCATTTGCAATTGCCAATGCTTTAATTGTGCCTGCCTCCAGATGCTTTAAGCCTGACGCAACGTTTACGGCTCCTAATGTGATTGCACCTGACAGAAGTGCGTTCATGCGCTCAGCAGTTCCATCATATGGTACAAGTTTTAATTTTGCGCCGGTCGCTTTTTGAAGTAACAGCCAGATGAAATGTGATGTTGAGCCAAAGGTTGCGCCTGCAGTTACCTGACCAGGGTTGGCCTTTGCATATGAAACCATTTCTTCAATTGAATTAAATGGAGCATCTCCAGCAGCACCGATGATGTCCGGTGTGATCGTAACATTTGCAACCGCGTCGAAGCCATTATAATGGAAATCGATCCGGCCATTCAAAAAGCTGGTGATCGCTGACTGGTGAATGGCAAATAGGGTACAGCCATCGGGTGCAGCTTTGGCTGCCTGCTTGGCGCCTTTGTTGCCGCCTTGACCCGGAACTGTTACCACCTTCAAATTATAAGGTGTGTCCATTTCGCTAATGGTTTTTTCAACCAGTGCATACAGAACCTGTGTGCCGCCACCGGGCTTCCAAGGCACGATCAATTGAGCTGTTTCACAAGGAAGCTTTGGAACAGAATGGGATCCAGCCTGTGCAACAGATGACGCCATCATGACGCTGGCAGCCACGGCTCCGAGAATTGAAAGTCTTGAGTTCAGCATAGTAAGATTACTCCCTCTTGCTTGGTTTAAGCGACAACATGTCAATGAAAATAGGCGCCGCGTTAGATATGTTTTTATTAATTAAGGTTGCAAAGGTTCGCCGCACCGAGTCAATATAAATCTGTCAAATAATCTTGTTTTTGATCGTTAAATGCTCTGCCAAACGCTTTAGGAAAAATATATGCTATCTGCAGGAATTATTGGCCTTGGGACCATTGGCAATGTTGTTGCAAAGGCGCTTGATGAGGGCATTAGCGGCATGTCGCTGGTGGCAATTGCATCAGGCCGACGTGATAAGGCGCTTGCCAGCATTGCCGGCCTGTCATCACCGGTTGAATTGATGTCAATTGAAGAGGTGGCAGCTTGCTGTGATGTGATTGTTGATTGCGCGCCAAAATCGGTGTTTCGCGATATTGCCATTGCGGCGTTTTCGCGGGGGCGCATTCTGGTGACGGTAAGCGGTGCCGGTATTCTTGCGAATGAAGATATCGAAGATATGGCACGCGAAAATGGTGGCCAGCTTGTTCTTGCAACCGGCGCATTGCTGGGGCTTGATGCGGTTCGTGCTGCGGCTGAGGGCAAAATCCATTCGGTGCGCATGATCACCCGCAAACCGCCAAATGCGCTAAAAGATGCGCCGCATATCATCGACAATAATATCAGCCTTGATCGGCTGAATGGTGCCATTCAAGTTTTCAAAGGCAGCGCGCGTGAAGGAGCCAAGGCGTTTCCAGCCAATGTCAATGTGGCAGCGGCTTTGGGGCTTGCCGGTATTGGCGCTGATGCAACCGAGCTTGAAGTTTGGGCCGACCCGCATCTTGACCGCAATACACATTCGATTGAAGTCGATGCTGATAGTGCAAAATTCACATTGCAGATTCAAAATGTGCAATCTGAGAGCAATCCGGGAACCGGCAAGATTACCGCGTTAAGCGTGATCGCCTGTTTGCGGGGCATGACCGCACCGATGAAAATTGGCAGTTAGGCAGTTTGGATAAGCCGATGATAACAATCTCAATTCAACAACTGAAATGTTTAAAGGAGCGATGAAATGCGACTAGTTGCATTTGAACAGGCAGATGGGCCACATATTGGCGTTGTCACTGAGCGGGGCGTTGTTGATTTGTCGCGTCTTGACCCCGCTGCACCGCGCGATCTTGGCGCGGTGATAAAGGCAGGTCAGCTTGATCAGATTGCCGCGCTTATGGCCAAGGCTGGTGATGCAATCCATCATCAGATCGAGGATATCACCATCGGACTGCCAGTCGCAAAGCCGGGCAAAATCTTATGCCTCGGGTTGAATTACATGGATCATATTGCCGAAGGGCCGTTCGACAAACAGCCCTTTCCGGCGATTTTTATGCGCAGTGCCACGTCGCTTGTCGCGGCCAATCAGCCAATCATTGCTCCGGCGGTTTCCGAAACGCTTGATTATGAAGCCGAATTGGCAGTGATTATTGGCAAGGAATGCAAAAACCTGACCGAAGATAACGCGCTTGATGTCATTGCTGGCTACAGCTGTTTTAATGATGGGTCGGTTCGTGAATTTCAGCGGCATACGATTCAATGGACGATGGGCAAAAATTTTGACAATACCGGCCCGTTTGGCCCCATCATGGTTACGCCGGACGAATTGCCAAAAGCGGCAACAGGTTTGAAAATCGAATGTCGGTTAAATGGTCAAACTGTGCAATCAAGCACAACGGATATGATGATTTTTCCGGTCATTGAAACCCTTGTCTATATTACTCAGGCCTTCACGCTTGAGCCGGGTGATCTTGTTATCATGGGAACTCCGTCAGGTGTTGGCCATGGGCGCAAGCCGCCTCTTTGGATGAAAGATGGTGATATTGTTGAAATCGAGATTGAAGGCATTGGCATTCTTGCCAATCCGATCAAGGCCGAGTGATATCAGCCGCGTTTTTCGGGTTTCATCAAAAATATATTTAGATTTTTGTCAGTGGTTGCATATCAATCAGTCAAAAAAATGCGCTGACTTCAGGTTTGATAAAATATAAATCTGTGAAGCTGGCATTTTGAGCGCAGTTTACCTTTTCGCTGGAATCTGCCCGCCTAAAAATGGCGGTGTGCAGCGGCATGCGACCGGCAAACGGTTCGGTTTGCATTGAATTTCTTGGTCTGTCACGGTAAGATAGCATACGAATTTTTTTATTGGAGACTCCCCCACATGACCCCCCTAAATGTACTGATTCTTGGCGCATCATATGGATCGTTGCTGGCTACCAAAATTGTTTTGGCTGGTCATAACGCAAAGATGATCTGCCTCCCTGCCGAAGTTGATCTATTCAATGCCGAAGGTGCTATTATCCGCACACCCGTAAAAGGCCGCGACGGTCTTGTTGAAATCCGCACAAGTGAACTGGCTGGCCAATTATCGGCTGGCGGCCCCGCCGATTGTGATCCGGCAGATTTTGATCTTGTTGTTCTTGCCATGCAGGAGCCTCAATATTCGTCACCTGGGGTTCGTGATTTGTTGCAAGCGGTGGCCAAATCTGGCGTGCCATGCATGTCGATTATGAATATGCCGCCACTTAGCTTTATGAAGCGTATTCCCAATATGGATGTTGAGTCTTTGCGTGTCTGTTACGCTGAATCAACCGTCTGGGATGCGTTTGATCCAGAAAAATTCACCCTATGCAGCCCTGACCCGCAGGCATTCCGCCCACCTGAGGAAAACCTCAATGTCTTGCAAGTTCGCCTGCCAACCAATTTCAAGGCAGCCGCGTTTCACCATGGGCAGGATAGTGCCATGCTTCGCCGCCTTCAGGCTGATATTGAGG
>Ga0255754_10000972_pt1 | contig 22370 bp, 21 predicted proteins | sample 101ome_22_FD_179954 | JGI IMG/M metagenome (GOLD analysis project Ga0255754, IMG submission 179954) | Coastal salt marsh microbial communities from the Groves Creek Marsh, Skidaway Island, Georgia - 101412BT metaG (version 2) | ecosystem: Environmental > Aquatic > Marine > Intertidal zone >... | reverse complement strand
TCAGCCCTTGCCTGAAGGCAGATTCCAAAAGCGTTTCTGCAGAGGTCTGCATTTCTTCCTGACCCATTGGAAGCATACGCTGCTCATCGTCACTTAGCTGTTGCCGTGCAGAATGAAACCCAAGCATTATGCGTTTTACATCATCCTCCCGTTGTTCAAAAAAACCACGGGATACAGCAAGGATATGGTTGATCTGGGTAATCTTGGTTTTTTTAGGCTGACTTTTCCAGCCTCTTGGGCGTTCCAAATGACAGATTTGACCCATGCTGCATCGAGCAAATCATTGCCAAAAATTGCAGCATCAACATCACCAGAGGTTTGTTAAGCAAACCATCGAGTTTTGGCATCTAATTTGCTCGATTAGACATAGTACCAATCGCTGTCAAAAGTTTATTACAAGGATTAGTGTCTGATGAACGAACTACATCAAGCTTTACTAAAATCTGAGGGTTTTATTAATCTAAGTGGTATCGAAACTGCGTTAAAAAGCCACGATAGCACTGAGAAAATTGACTATGCTGTAGTTCGAGATGCACTGCTCCAGAACAGTTCGCTCCGAGTTCTTCCTGAGGACATGCAAAAATTGGGCCTTGATATAAAAACCCACCCTCTTTCAAATTTGATACATGCTAAAGAAATCGCCAAGTCACGTGGCAACAACGTGTTCATTGCATGCATGCCTAAAAGTGGGTCCTCTTTTTTGGCTACTTCAATTAGTCAAGGCCTCGACTATGCCTTTAAATCGTTAACGTCGAGTCGACGGACAAGCCCTTCTTCGTATGGGGTGAATCCTCGAGAGCAAGAGTTATGCGAACTCGCAATAATGAACAGCATATTACACAATCAAAAACCACACATAGTGGCGCAACATCACACAAAAGCATCGCCGTATACCGCACAAATACTTTCCGCATATAATTTCCAAGTAATTGTTCAAACCAGAAATGTATTTGATATTTTGGTGTCCGCAGACGATATGTTAAAAAGCTGGGATTTATCAAACCCTAGAAACCAAGGGTTCACCACTCTACCACTCAATTTCAATATGTTAGGGGTTAAAACGCGGTACGGTCTTTTAGCAAAGGGGCTAGGCGTATGGTGCATAAATTTCTATGTTTCTTGGTTGCGCCAGAGAAGTATGGGCACTAAATTTCTTCACGTAGATTACAATAAAGACATTGCTGCAGACATTGGAGACAAACCCTCTCTTGGTAAAAAGCTATCCGATTTTCTATCGTTGGATGGCATGCAGTCGCAAAACTTAAAATCACTTTTTGAAAAAGATCAAGTTGACAAAACTAAGTCGAGATTTAACCGTGGTGTGAGCAATAGAGGCCTCGAAGTACCAGCTCATGTCAGACGTTATATCGTTGATTATACAAAACAATTCTCTTCAGAGCTTGATGCGGTGGACTACAAGAGACTTTTCGGCACTATGCTAGATTAATTGTTGTATTTGCTCGAAAAAAACTCAAGGAAGCCCTGCGCCCCTTTTATAAATTTGTTTTTAAATTGGAACGTGCTTCAGTAACCCTGATTTGAACTGAGTTAAAATAGAGTTGCCGACGGATTTGAGGGGGGATGTCGCAAAGAAATGGGGAAAACAAACTTGAAAGGGAAACTAAAAAAGATTAGACATACGCTCAATTTTTCTCTTGGAAAGCAGAAACGGCGCGCTACTCACTCCTCACATTTCGATAGAGAAACTAAAAACTCCGCCCACATTTCCATGTAAGGCCGCCGCTGCTCGAAATAATCAGTTCGGGTGTAGGTACGCGCAACTTTTGAGCCGGTTTGGTGGGCAATGATCATTTCCGCAACTTCAAACGGAATGTCAGTATTATCTGTGAGCCATGTTCGTAAAGTTGATCTGAATCCATGAGGTACGCCGGCCAGCTCTTTATCTCTCATATGTTTTGATAGCGTGCTGTCGCTGATGGCTTTGTTACAAATTTGGTGATTTGAGCCATACAAAATGTCATAATTTTTGGACATTTTGTGTGAAATTAGCCTTTACAAATATTTTTCAAACGATAGACTAAATTTATAAAGCATTGTTTTTTATGTGTTTTACCTGTTTTTTTTATAGGTCTAATACTGGCGCACTATACAGGGGGTGTAGGGGTCGTGGGTTCGAATCCCGCCGCTCCGACCATTTTTCATTTAAATGATTGTTGATTGATAGGCCAGCAGGCAAAATGCCCTGTTTACTGGTTATTGGGTGCCGGTTATTGATTGCGGGTTATTGTTTATGAGGCGTGAAATGACAGTAGATATGCGTGATGTTCTTGTCCGCAAAATGCAAAACGCTGATTTACCCCGCATTTTGCAATTATTGGCGGATGATGAATTGGGGCAATTGCGCGAAACGGTGCAAGTAACCCCGCATGAAGACTATCAGCGTGCTTTTACCGCCATTGATGCTGATCCTAATCAATATCTGGCGGTGTTTGAAAAGGACGACAACATCATTGGCTGTTTGCAAATTTCGTTCATTCCGGGGCTGTCGCGCCGTGGTGCCTTGCGTGGCCAGATCGAATCGGTGCGGGTTGCTGCAAATGTTCGTGGCAACGGCTATGGAACGCTCATGATGGCATGGGCAATTGAAAAATGCCGCGAACAGGGATGTTCATTGGTGCAACTGACAAGCGATAAGACCCGAAAAGACGCCCAACGTTTTTATCAAGAGCTTGGTTTCGTGCCTTCGCATGAAGGGTTCAAGCTTCAGTTTTAAGCACGCAACCCCTCAGTTTTGGTTCAAAAATACCGTAAGCGGCAATTTCGAATTGACCCTTTTTTTATCGTGGTTAGTCTTTTAGTGGCTAATCAGATAGGGGATCATTGAAACATGGCTGATGCAATTAAGATTAACGGTGGTTGCTATTGCGGCGACATCACGATTACCGGCGAAGTATCATCAGATAAGATCATGGCCTGTCATTGCACCGATTGCCAAAAATTCAGCGGCGCGCCGTTTCGCGCTGTTGCGGTTATCGCGGCGGATGATGTGAAAATTTCAGGCTCTGTAACCGAATTTCTGAAAATTGCCGAAAGTGGTAATGAGCGGTTGCAGGGTTTTTGCGGCAAATGCGGCAGTCATCTTTATGCAACTGATCCTGATAAAACGCTTTTCATGATTCGCACAGGCTGTCTTGACCAGCATCATGAGCTTATTCCTGCCAAACATATCTTTGGCAAATCTGTGGTTGAATGGATTGGCGAGATTGCAAATTCGTCATGGGTTGCCGAAGGGCCAGCAAGCACCGCTATGACACCATTCAAAAAGGCCTAGCCCTTTTTACAACCATGCTTATTGGCGGCTAATTTGCGGCGCGGTGATCCAGAACAGCCTTGATGAATTCAGCGGCAGTGCTGTCTTTTTGAGCGCAGTTATCAATATTTGATATGCGGCTATCAATTGTGCTTGGCGGAAACCCGACCGCATCCATCGCCTGGGTTAACGCAATTGTTACATTTTTGATTTGGGCTTGGCTGTCGGTGCTTTCGTCACGCATGCGTAATATGGCGATACAATCGGCAATGCTTTCATTCATCATGTGATCGGGGCTGTTGCGCGGCGGATGTGGCCGATCAATATCGCCGGTTTGATGATGCGCACATTCATGGCGATCAATAAATTTTTGCAATGATTGCGGTGATTTTGCATAGGCAAACCGGTAAATAACCGGCACGCCCCTGTCATCACGTTTTGCCATACCAGCGGCGGACTTGGCTTTTGGCGATATCCGGTTTTCAAACCGAACCGGCTCGCCTTTATTGTTCTGGCACGCTGGTGGGCTGGCAATTTTAAAGCTTGGTGTCGTTTCCTGTGCCAAGGCAGCGCATGTGGCAAAGGCGATGATCAGCATGGTTTCAAAACCGCAAAATGTCAAAAGCGTGAGGGTGCGTTTCATATCTGTTCCTGAGAGGCGGCGAAACTGGATCTGAATTGCGCTGCCCATTTGCCATTTTTAAAAGTGATGATCCAAAGCGAGTCAAAATCGGCAATCAATTGATCATTGATATCAAACCGGTTGATCCGCACCGCTAGATGAACCTTATCGGCGCTTTCACGCTGAACATCAATTGCTTGCCATGCGGTTCTTGCCCAATTATCGCCAGCTCTTGCTCTGAAATCGGATAAATAAGTCTCAGCAGATGGCCAGCAATCCAATGTCGTGCCGACCAATCTGAAATGCGGAAAATGCAGCGTATCGGCAAGGTCATTTTCCCGCAGGCCATTCAAGGCGTGAAGATGGCGTTCCATAACCGCCAAGGCTGATGCTGCGGCGGATTCAGGCTTGTCTTGGGTCAATCTGGCCTCGGTAAAATCATATTTCAATCTAGCGGCGGGTTACACTGACAAATTGCCACAAATCAGCGCTGCCGCATAGGCTGCGCCGTTCTTTGCAGATAATCATTCTTTCGTTGGATTTTAGATCGCCTGTTTTGAGATGGCATTGCCCTAATCGCGGTTACGGCAATCAATGCCGTTAAATTCGCCAAGATCATCAAGCGTCTCGACATAGTGAAACCCAGCGTCCGCCAAGGCTGGGCGCATATTATAGATATCGATTCCAAGCTCGCCCGCGGCCAGTTTGACGCGTTTGGCATCTTCATTGGCAATGCGTTCATCGGCGGCCTGGCGCGCGGCAGGGGCGTCTTTGCGGGCAACAACACAAATGCCGTCATCATCGGCAATGATCACATCGCCCGGAAAGATGATTTGTCCGGCGCAGACAATTGGCACATTAACCGCACCGGGGGTGTTTTTAACCGTGCCTTTTGATGAAATGGCGCGTGACCAGACCGGAAATCCCATTTGCTGTAAATCGGCAACATCGCGGGTGCCGCCATCAATCACCAGCCCAACAACGCCGCGCGCGCGGGCTGATGTGGCCAAAAGATCGCCAAAAAATCCGTCACCATTATCGGTGGTGCAGGCGACAACAAGCATATCGCCTGGCTGGCAAAGCTCGATCGCAACATGTAGCATCCAATTATCGCCCGGTTGCGCCAAAACGGTGATTGCCGTCCCGCTAACCTTTGCGCCAGCATAAATCGGGCGCATGTAGGGTTTCATCAGACCAATGCGCCCTTGCGCCTCATGGACGGTTGAAACGCCAGCATGGCCCAAGGCCTTTGTGGTGTCAGGGTCGGTGCGCTTGATTGTGCGAACGGCAACGGTTTTCATCATTTTTTCCTTATCAAATAGGCTTTTGATTTGAGAGGTTTGTCTTTTGGCTTTGATCACCACTTGTCTTAGTGATGGTGATAAATGTCTTGCGGTGTGGTGACAAGAGGGTCAGCATGGATCGATCATTTTCACCCTGCCAATTCGGGAATTTCAGGGGTTCGTTTGATGCGGAATTCTAATCATGCTTGACCGGCTCGTTCTACGCAATGTCTGGGTTTCATCATGGGTTTTGTCACTGTCTCTTTTCGGTGATGCGTTGATCTATGTGATTCTGCCGGTTCATGCCGATGCGTTTGGCGTTAGCGTGCTGATGGTTGGGTTCTTACTGGCGGTAAACCGGATAATCCGCACCTTTGCCTATGGGTTAATTGTTGAATTGGCCGAACGGATTGGGGTGAAAAACCTGTGTCTTATTGCGGCAGTCACGGCAACCTTATCAACCGCGGGCTATGGCTGGTTTGAAGGTGCGGTTCTGTTAACCTTGTCGCGCATGGTATGGGGTTTATCTTTTGCGGCGCTTTTGCTGGTTACTTTGACCTATGCTGCGGTGAATCCGGCCAAAACTGGTACGCGCATCGGGCTCAGCCGGTCGGTTGAACAGGTTGGCCCGCTTTTGGCGATGACGGTGGGGGCATGGCTTGCCACGATTGTTGGGCCAAGGGATGTGTTTCTATATCTTTCGCTGGCAACGGCCGTGTCGGTCATGCTGGCCTTTGGTCTTGATGAATCGGCGCAACCTGCCAGAGTCAAAAAGCCGGTTGCCCGCGATCGCATTTTTCCGCGCCCCGATAGTCTGGATATGCTGATTTTCTGGATGGGGGCGGGGATTGACGGCGTCTTCACCGTATCGATATCGCTGATGTGGGCGCAATATGTTTCAACTGAAATGGCGATTTTATTTGGCGGCAGTATCCTTGCCGCACGCCGTTTAAGCGAGATGCTGGTGGCGCCATGTTCGGGTATAATTGCCGATAGATTTGGTATTCGTCTGCCGTTAACCCTGATGATTGCGCTGGCCATTGCCGGTTTTGCGATGATTGGCGCCGGGCTTTTGGTTCAAGGGTCGGTTGCATTGGTATTGGCGCGCGGTGCCTTGGGAACCCTGTTTCCGGCCGCCGTGGCGCGGATCTATCCCGATAATAAGGTCAAGGCATTGGCGCGGAACCAGACATGGCGTGATGTTGGCGCGGCGGCTGGCCCGCTGGCAACTGGTGCCGGTCTTGCGTTTATTGCGCCTGAAATGATGCATATATTCGTGTCAGCGGCCTTTGTTATCGCCTTTTTTGTGTTTGTCATGTCACCAGGGTGGCGGGCGGTAAAGCGCGCTGTATGAGGGGGTGACAAACTGGCAATGACTGCCTGGTTTTGCGATTGGCTTTATGGGAATGCGCTTGCTGCTTTGCCCGATATCCGGCAAAAATGACGATCTATTATTTGCGCTCATCAGCCACCGCAAATAATGCCAACCTAAAGGGATTTGAGACAGATCATGGCAATGCCGTCTTCATCTTTTGCGCGTGATTTGCGGCTGACAATCACCATTTTATTTTGTGGCAGCTTAAGCGGAATTAATATTGCCAAATTGGCACCTTCGATTACTGAATTATCGACCAGTTTTGGCCTGAGCTTGTCGCAGATCGGGCTGTTAGCGTCAGTCTTCACCCTTATCATGGTCGTGGCGGGGGTATTGATTGGCGGCATTATACGCGGCGCCGGCACCAAACGCATTTTAATGGCAGCCTTGATCATTGCCTGTATTGGCAGTGCCATCAGCCTTATGGGCAGTTCGGTGGCAAGCCTGTTCATTGGACGCGCCATCGAGGGGATTAGTCTGATTGCCCTGACTTTGACCGCACCAAGCCTGCTAGCCCAACATACCGATCCGGCAAATCGCGGCTGGGTGATGGGAACATGGGGCGGGTTTATGCCACTTGGCAACGGGCTTGCGATTATCGCCGCGCCCTATCTTATCGAACAAGGGGGCTGGCATCTGGTCTGGCAAGTTGGGTTCGGCTTTTCGGTGTTTGTCTGTGGTCTTGGCTGGCTGTTCATTCCTGATGATCGATTGCCAATGAAGCGGCAATTTGATCTTGCTGCGCTCAAGCTGGCGATTGCCTTGCCATTGCTGGCCATTATCGGGCTTAGCTTTGCTCTTCATTCGTTGGTTTATCAGACACTTATTCAATTCATGCCATTAATATCGCAATCGCTTGGCGGATTCAGCCTTGCCGAGGGGGCGATGATCACGGGGCTGTTTTGTGCGGTAAATTTTGTCGGCAATTTGATTGCCGGACAGGCGTTACAAACCGGAAAAAAGCCAGCGCATATTGTCAGGCTGGCCTTTTCCATTGTGCCAATTTTGCTGATTTTGCTGGTTTTGTTCAGCAAATCACCATTTTTGCTGGTTTTGGTTTTGATTTTAACCGGCTTGGTGTCGGGCGGGTCAGCGCCAATTTTTTTCTATCTTGTCAGCCGCGCAAATGATGATCCACAAAATCTGCCTGTTTTTGTTGCTTGGGTGTTTCAAATCCAAGGGCTTGGCATGCTGATAGGGCCGGCTTTGATTAGTTGGGTTGTTGAAACGACGCATAGCTGGAATATTGGCATTTTATGCCTGATACCCGCCTGTTTGGCGATCATTGCCCTGTCAGGGCGGCTTGTTCTGCCAGATGCCAAGATCCGAAAAACCCCCGCCTGATCGGGCGTTTACACATGTTTGCCATCCCAAACCGAGACGGGCACAAAGACCTCGCCCCGCGCCAGCAGGCGTGTCGTTCGCAGCAGGCCGGCGCGTTCGATCTGCAAACCACCATCACGGTTTTCAAGACAAAGCTGAACATCAAATTTACCTGATGGATGCTCGATGATCATATCTTTCACCATGCCATCGGGAAGCGTGGCAAGGTCATGAATCGCGCTGTCTTCATAGAGCGCGGCACTAGCCACCGAAACCGCGCCAAGAACGCCAATGGCCTTGTGGCAATATTTAGGGATAAAGGTTCGCGTATTGACCGCACCACCGGCACGCGGTTTTGATATCAGGCTCATTTTCGGCACGGCTTTGCCTGATACATCACCAAGCCCCATTGCCAGACCGGCCTGAAGACGGATCGATTCAAGGCGCGATTTCAAAATCTCATCACGGTTAAGCTGGTCAGGGGTTTCATCTCCATTCAGACCAAAATCTTCAGCGCGCAAGCAAACAACCGGCATTCCATTATCAATGCAGGTCACCCGCACATTATCAAATTCATCACAATGTTTGCCGGTTGGAAACAGGCTACCGCAAGCCGACCCTTCCAAATCTTGATAATGACACATAACGGGCGCTGATGAGCCGAATACCCCGTCAATGCGCGCCTCACCATGATAGATGGGAAATCCGTTTTCCAGCGGAAATTGCAGCAGGCAGCGATTGCCACTATTGGTCATATAGACGCGAATATTGGCCTGATCACCAGTGGGGTTTATCAGGCCGGTTTCAACCGCAAAGGCACCAATGCCAGATAGAATATTGCCGCAATTTGGGGTGTCATCCAGCCCATCTTCGCCGACAAGCGCCTGCACAAAGCTGTAATCAATATCGCTGTCATCGCGTTGAGATGGCGCAACAATTGCGATTTTTGAGCTAAGCGGATCAGCCCCGCCAAGGCCATCAATCTGACGCGGGTCACCATAGGCACCCATGACCCATTTCAGCAGATTGTCACGGGTTGATTTATCTTGCGGCAAATCGGCAAGATGAAAGTAAATTCCTTTTGAACTGCCGCCACGCATCTGGATGAAGGGAATGGCTGTTTGGTTTGACATGATAGCCCCATAACAAAACTTATCTTAATCCTATACATGATTTTGGCGTGGGATGGTTGAAAATGCTAGGCCTATTCGCTGGCGCATGACTATAGTAATGGCGGGTCAATGATTGGGGTTAATTGATCGCATCACCGCGCATTTCTGCCCCTCATTCCGGTGTTTTGACCAAGCCAATATTTGATGAGGTATCTAGATGGCTCGATTGCCAGCGCTTGACCAAGCTAAAATGAATAAACGACAAAAAGAGATTTATGACGATATTGTCTCTGGCCCACGCGGCAATGTGCGCGGGCCGTTGGCGGTTTGGCTATATCGCGCCGAATTGGCCGATAAGGCACAGCAATTGGGTCGTTATTGCCGATATGATTCATCGCTATCGCCGCGTTTGTCCGAATTGGCGATCCTGACAACAGCGCGGATATGGGATGCGGCGTTTGAATGGCAGGCGCATGTGCCGCATGCTTTGGCGGCGGGCATTGAGCAGGCTGTTGTTGACGCGCTGGCGGCCGATCATGATCCAGATTTTTCGAATGATGATGAACAGCTTGTCTATGAATTTTCGCGCGAACTGAACCTCACCCGCGGCGTGTCTGATGCGTTATATGCGCGTGCGATTGCCATTCTTGGTGAGGAGGGAACGGTCGATCTTGTTGGGGTTTTGGGCTATTACGCGCTGATTTCAATGACCATCAAGGCATTTGACGTTGATCCAATCACCGCAAGCTAGTGCTGATATCACATTGGTCTTGCCGGTTTATCTTTTGCGGCAATTTGCCGGTGCTGTTCGGCCAAGCGATCGGTTGCAAACTGATAAGCCGCATTTCGTGCTATAGGGATATTTTATGTGACGCGGGCGATTTTGACGATTATAGCGGCGATTTTTTCATTCTCATTGATGGGCGTCGCTGTCCGCATATTGACCGCTGATTATTCTATTTTTCAGATTTCATTTACGCGTAATTTTTTCGGCTTTCTGCCGATTTTACTGCTTCTTGCCTATAGCAAACAGATGGGGGCGTTAAAAACCCCGTTTAACCGGCAAGAATGGATGATTTGCGCATTGCGCGGCGGCAGCGTCAGTCTGGCACAATTATGCTTATTCACGGCCTATAGCAAATTGGAATTTGCCACAGTTGCCACCTTGGCGTTTTCAGGGCCATTTTTTGTTACCGCCTTGTCGGTTCCGCTGCTTGGAGCCGTCGTTGGGTTTTGGCGGTGGTCGGCGGTGATTTTAGGCTTTTGCGGGGTTGTTATGATTATGCAACCAGGTGCAAGCATCTTTTCGCTATTTTCGATTTTGCCAGTGCTGGCCGCGCTTTGCTATGCGATGTCGAGTACGCTTGTAAAAATCTTTTCGTATGATCGCTTGTCAGGCGTGATCCAGTTCCGTTCGCAAATTTTTGCGGTGGGGTTTTCCCTGTTGCTATGGCTTAGCTTTGGCGAAATGGTACCTATTGCATCGGCATTTGATCTTGGCCTATTTCTCGCGCTTGGCTTGCTTGGTGGGGCAGGGGTTCTTGGGCTTGTTGTGGCTTATCGCATGTCCCAGCCAAGCCTGCTTGCCCCGTTTGAATATTTTGGCATTCCCTTTTCGATGTTTTTGGGCTGGTGGTTTTTTGCCGAAGCCCCATTAGACCGCCTGTTTCCGGGCGTTCTGGCGATCATTGCCGGTGGTTTGCTAATTATCTGGCGTCAAGCGCGGATTAATACCGATCCGCCGCGCTAGCCCAGTTTACGCGTCCAATTTTGGCGGTGTCGCCAGTTCCTGACACCATAAATCATGAATTGATTCATCAATCTCGCTTGGAAGATCTTCTTCCCATGCCAGATAATCGCGGGCATCTTGCAACACACCGTGATGCCGTCCGGCAAAAAGCGCGGGTTCATCAAGCGGTAAGTCAAGCCCGCCATTTGCCAGTTTCGCCATGTCAAAATCAGCGTCATGCCAGAGATAAACACCGGCAATTTGCCAGCCATGCCGGATAAGACAATCGGCAATCATGTGGCCTTGTTCAGCATTTTCGGCGATGATGGCAATTGGCTTATCTGCTGGTGTTTGACCTAAAATGGCACCGATATTCTGCCAATGGCTGTTGGCGATATGACCCGATTTGAAGGCCTTTGATGGTCTGAAATCATATAGCGCTATTTTGTCTTTTTGCCATATATCCAGCTGCGGCGCGGCAAATGACGTGACCGACCCTGAATCGTTGCTGGCAATGTTACTGGTAACAGTGTTTGTGATGGTTTCAATTGCGGCAAGGGGCGCGTCAAGATGGGCAATCGTCACGCTAAAGCCCATGCAGCGCAGCCAGAAAGCGGCAAAGGCGGCGCGGCTTCCCGATCCTTGGTCAAACAGGACAACCGGAACATGGTAGCGTGCAATCGACCGGTCCGTCTGCTGGATAAGATTGGTCCCCGAAATTTTGATAATACCATGCGCCAGCGGCTGGCCCGTCGCGCCATCATCTGACACATCAAATAATAGCTCTGTTTTTTGGTCAGCAACAAAGGCAGCCAGCCCATCGGCCGCAACCCGTGTGGCAGGGATTTGCCAACGGCGCAGGAAATGGGCAACGGCGTCAGACGCTTCATGGTCTGCGGCAAACAGCCGTTTGGCATCATGTTCGCGTTCATAGCCATCAAGCTGCCAAGCTTGCGTGCCACCGCGAAACACCGCAAAAGGGCCATCATAGCCTGATGCCATCAAGGTAAAGGCACCAATGATCGATCTTGTTCGCCCAGCGCAATGCAAAAGCGACATTTTGCCAGTATCTTTCAAGGCCTGAACATTGGCAAGCAACAGGCTGTTTGGTAGGCTTTGCGACTTTGGCAGGGTGAAATCCTGATATTCAGCCGTTGGGCGCACATCAAAAAGCTGCGCATCCTGATAATCGGCGAGATATTGTTTTGGTGTGACTTCAGGAAGATCAATTTCATGCGCAACCACTTCGCCAAACGCTTTTGACCAGACATATTCGCCTTTTACAAAGCCGCGCCCCATCATCGCCGGTTTTTGGGTGTTGTGAATGGTTATATTGCGAAATCCAATCGCTTTTAACTGGTGGATGGCCTCAGCGCTTGCCTTGTCCTGCCAGTCAAGAAAATGAATTGGAAAATCAAGGTCTTGAAAAAGATAGCCAAGCCGCGTTGAAAAAAGCGAAAGCGGAATATTGGTGCTGCCAAACCAGTGACCGGCGACATAGTCGCGCCGTTCGCGGCTGTCGATCAGGGCAAAGCATGTTCCAGCGTCATATAGCGCGGCGAATAATCCGTAACTCATATCATTTTCCTAAAAGGCATTGGGGCGGGTAAGACGCAAGATTGGGCAAAAGGCTGGATAGGCGGCTAGGCTAGCTCATAGCGGAACCGTTTTACCTTGCTCATATCGGTGCCCTCAATCCGCACAAGGCTGGTTGGCCCCTCGCGGGTTGGTGAATGCAGATCGCCTTCATTATAGACATGGGCAACCCCCGGGGTCAGGCGATAGGTGCGTGATATTTGCACCTTGCCTGCTTTTTCGGCGCTGGCATCTTCGATTTTGTCATAATCACGCATTTCGGTTTCGCCGCGCGCTTGGGCATAAATCGCCCATGATGGCCCATGATCATGCGGTGGTGATGTTTTCGGGCTGTCATAATTATGCGCCAAAATACAAAAGCCAAGCTCGGCATCTTGATAAAGCAAATCGCGCTCACCCGTTGTCAGCGGAACCAGCGTTTCGACATTGGCCGGATCTGACAGCAGGTTTTGCAATAATTCGGCAATTTTTTCTCGCCCATCTGGGCCGGGTGTCTCGCTAAGAATCCGGTGACAATCTCGGGCTAGGTTTGACAGAATTTCACTCATAAAACAGGCTCCACGTAAAAGCAATCTGCCCCAACAGGACAGTAATCATTGACATTACCTTACCGCTGATCCGATGAAATTCAAAGGATTTCAGGCCTGTTTAAATGACAAAGTTCGAACCACTTGAGGCTTTGGTTTTTACTTGTGGTTTTGCTTATCGCTTTTACTGGGCTTGTCGCTTTTGTTCGCGCCATGCGGTCAAGATGCCAGCAAAGGCAATTAAGCTCATGCCAAGAAGCGCTTGTTGCGGCGGCCAAGCGTCAAAAATAACCCGCCCCCAAAATGCAGCAAATAAAAGATAGGTAAAATCAATTGGCGCAAGCCAGCTGCTATCAGCTGTCTGATAGGCGCGCGCAAGGCAGATATTGCCTGATAGATTCAACACCGAACAGGCGATCGCAACGCCAAATATCAGCCAGGTCAATTCTGGCCAGCCAAGTGCGACATAGGGCATTGCAGCCGCAATATCCGGTGGCACGGGAAATAGCGTCAAAATCACGATGCCAGCAAGGCCAGTCAGAAAAAACAAAACAGCAACCGCAATGGTAAGTGATAATGGGTTTTCATGCCGGCAGGAATGGCGAAGGGTCAGAATGTTGCAGGCATAGAAAAAACCTGCGGTAACCGGAAGAAGCTGGATTGGCGAGAAACGCGCATCAAAGGGGTCAAGAATAAACAGCGCCCCCGCGGCACCGATCATCAGCGCAGCAATACGCCAAGGGCCAACCTTTTCGCCAAGAATTGGCCCGGCAAGAAGCGAAACAAAAAGCGGATAGGTGTATAATCCAGCAGCCATCTGCGCGACTGTCAGATAAGGCGCACCAGAAAAAAAGCAAAACATGCAGATGCTAAGCATAACAGCGCGAAAATAGACCGGACGCCAGTTTTGCGGCACAAGCAGGCCATAGCCGCCGCTAATCATGGCAAGCATGACAATAAAAAACGCATTGCCGACGGCGCGAATTGTCTGGAATTGCCAGAACGAGGTTTCAGGGGCAATCAGTTTGACCGTTGCATCTTGAAGCGCAAGCGTGAGAACGCCGACAAGCAATAAACCCATTGCCAAAAATGGCCGATCACCTGTTGGCGATTGAAAAAAAGGTAAATGTTGCTGTTTCACGCTTGTTCCTAGCTTCGCATCCGGCTGGCATTTGCGTCAAATAGCGGTTTGTTTATTAAGCTGGCTTTCAGGCTTTGACCCAGAAGTTCGACAGTCCAGTCATCATTGCGAAGGGCAAATTCCTTTGGCACCATCGCCAGCGCAACCGAAGTTTTGGAAGCATGTGCAAATCCGCCAGATGTAACCCAGCCAACCACAGCCCCGTCAATTGAGACTGGCTCATCACCGATAACATCAGCGTCAATTGCGTCAACGGCAAGGCTGATAAGCCGTTTGCTGCCGCCATTATCGCGTTCGGCCAATGCCGCTTTCTTGCCAATGAAATCAGCTGGTTTATCATAGGCCACAAACCGATCTAGCCCAACCTCGACAGGGCCGTAAAGCGGGCGATATTCACGCCCCCACGACCCATAGTTTTTTTCCAGTCGAAGGGCGTTGAGTGCGCGCGAACCAAACGGGCGGATATCAAAATCGCTACCCGCCGCCATCAAATCATCATAGAGCCGTGCAAGGCTTGCCGGCTTTACCCAGATTTCATAACCAAGATCGCCGCTATAGCTGACCCTGCCAACAATTGCTGGTGTCATGCCAACATCCATTTCGCGAACCGCCATAAAGCGCATTGCATCATGCGAAACATCGGTTTTGCTGCATTTTTGCAGAACCTCACGCGCCTTTGGCCCGGCAATTGTAAGCCCAACAAGATCAAGGCCAAGGCTTTTGACCTGAACCAAGCCATCATCGGGCAAATGCGATAGGAACCAGCGCATGTGATAGCTTTCGGCAATGCCCGATCCAATGATCAGGAACCGCGTATCACCAAGTCGGGCAAGCGAGAAATCGCCAATGATTTTACCATCATCCTTTAGCATTGGTGCCAAAGTCATGCGGCCAATCGGTGGTATCGCTGCGGCAAGAAGCTGGTCAAGCCATGCCGCCGCGCCGCTGCCGCTAACCTCATATTTGGCAAAGCCGGATATATCGCCAAGCCCAACTGCGTTTCTGACAGCCTTTGCCTCATTGCCAACATGGTCAAAATCAACCGATCGACGCCATGAGAAAACATCGGCCGTTCCATCAGGTGCGAACCATTGCGGAACCTCAAGCCCGAAAGCAGCGCCAAATTGCGCGCCAGCCTGTTTCTGCCGGTCATAGATGCTGGTGGTCAATAGGGGGCGGGCAGCTTGTAATTCTTCATTCGGATATCGAATTGAAAACCGCCGCGAATAATTCTCTCTGACACGGGCATTGGTATAGGCCATGCTGGCATAGTCACCAAACCTCGATACATCCATCGCCCAGACATCGAATCCGGGGTCACCATTCACAATCCAGTTGGCCAATGCCAGCCCGACACCGCCACCTTGACTAAAGCCAGCCATTACCGCACAAGCAGACCAGTAATTGGTCATGCCCTTCACCGGCCCAACAAGTGGGTTTCCATCAGGCGCAAACGTGAAGGGGCCATTGATGATTTGTTTGATGCCAGCATTTTCAAATGCCGGAAAATGGCGGAACCCGACTTCAAGCGATGGCGCAATCCGATCAATATCAGGCTCGAGCAGCTGATGACCAAAATCCCATGGCGTTTCGGTTTCCGACCATGGTTTGCAAGCGCGTTCATAGGTGCCCATCAACATACCGCCACGTTCTTGGCGAAGATAGATTTCACCATCAAAATCAACAGCATGCAAAACTTCGGCACCGGTTTTTTGATTGATTTCGGCAACTTCGGGCATGTCTTCGGTCAACAGATACATATGTTCCATTGCCAAAACCGGTAGTTCCAGCCCAACCATGCGGCCAACTTCACGCGCCCAAAGACCAGCGGCATTCACCACATGTTCAGCGATGATGACGCCTTTATTGGTTGTGACGACCCATTGGCCGTCGGCCTGTTGGCGAAGCGCCTCAACCTTGACATGGGTTTCAAAATCCGCGCCATTTTTGCGCGCCGCCTTGGCATAGGCATGGGTAACGCCGTAAGGGTCGCAATGCCCCTCAATCGGATCATACATGGCGCCAACAAATTGCGAAGGGTCGATCAGCGGCATCAGTTCATGCGCGCGTTCAGGGGTGATGATCTCAAGATCATCCATGCCAAGATATTTACCTTTGGCATAGACCGATTTTAGCCAGTCAAACCGCTCATTTGTGGCGGCAAGCATAATCCCGCCGGTCATGTGAAGGCCGATATTCTGACCCGATAATTCCTCGATTTCCTGATAAAGCTTGATTGTATATTGCTGTAATTTAGCAACATTTGGATCGCCATTAATGGTGTGCATGCCACCCGCGGCATGCCATGTCGAACCTGACGTCAATTCCGACCGTTCAAGCATGATCGCATCATGGCATCCAAGTTTGCTGAGATGATATAAAATTGAGGCGCCAACAACGCCGCCTCCAATGACTACGACTTGTGCTTGGTTTTTCATCTTGGCCTCGTCTGGCACGCAGTTGGAATATCCTTGATAATAGCTAACGCCGGTTACCCCAAATGAAATGTTCAGAATACGGCTGAAAGATAGCCGATAGCGAACAGTCGGCGATAAAGTATTTTGCTCAGATCTTTGCCGCTATGGTCTCATCACCGCGGCGATGCGTCTTGAAATTTATCAATCTGTGCCGTTAATCTGATTACCGGTCACAGTGAATATATGTTGAGGTTCAAGAGGAGTTGGCAATGGCCTATGATGAGCAGGAAAAAGAATTGATGGCAGCCTTGCAAACATTGGTTGCCGGATTTGGTAATTATGACCCGCCGCGGCTGCGTAAAGATGGTGATATCGTGATACCGCTTGATGCTATTCTGAAAAAGAATCGCGAAGCAAACCGCAGTTTTGCAGACGCTTTTAGCGAGATGATGCGCGATGATTTGGGGCCAAAGCGCAGCTCAACATGGGTGAAATAAGTAACCGCAATCACCCCGTCATAAACAGCCAGCAATGATGGCGCGCTGCAAATCTGTTTTGGCGAAATGCGGGTGATTTAATCCTGCTTGCCACGCGTATAAAGGGCGGCGAGCCGATCTTGATATTGCGCCCTTACGACATGACGTCTTACTTTTAATGTTGCTGTTAATTGACTGTTTTCAGTTGTAAATCCTTCATCAGCAATAATGAACCGCCGTACCCTTTCAATTTGCGAAAGGCGGCTATTGGCGCGCTCGACTGTCTCGGCAATCAGCAATTTCAACGCTTCATCTGAAGCGGCTGCAGCACGCGCTTCAGCACTTGGCACAATCACCGCTGCCAGCCATGGCCGCCGATCACCATCAACAAGCGCCTGTTCAATTTCAGGTTCAATGGTCAACAGGGCTTCAACCCGGCTTGGAACGATGTTTTCGCCGCCTGAATTGACAATGATTTCCTTTTTGCGGCCAGTAATGGTGATGTAGCCATCATCATCACAACTGCCAATATCACCAGTGTAAAGCCAGCCATCACGAATGGTGGCGGCGGTGCTGTGATCATCGCGCCAATAGCCTTTCATCAGCAAATCACCGCGAACCAAAATCTCCCCATCATCGGCAAAACGAACCTCAACGCCAGCAACTGGCGGGCCGACGGTTTCGATCTTGATCTTGCCAGGGCGATTTGCCGATATCACGGGCGATGCCTCGGTTTGGCCATAGCCTTGCAGCAGCTTGACCCCAAGCGCCATGAAAAAACTGCCAATTTCGGGGTTTAACGCTGCCCCGCCGGAAATGAAATATTTCAGCTTTCCACCCAATCGCGCCTGTATTTTCTGGCGGATCAATTTTTCGAGAAGCAAATCGAGGAAAAATTCATGCGGAAGAAGCGTTCGGCCTTCAAGCCGTTTGCGGCCAAGGCGGATTGTTTCCATGAACAGGGTTTCGGAAAAGCCGCCCTTGGTGCGGATGCTACGCATAATGCGTTCATGAAGCACGTCATAAAGCCGTGGTACCGCTGTCATCAGGCTTGGCGATACTTCTTGCAGATTGGCGCCAATCTGTTCGGCAGATTCGCAATACCAAACCTCTGATTTGGTTTGGATTGGCAAATGCATGCCGGCGGTATGTTCATAGGAATGCGACAGGGGCAAAAGTGATAAAAAGCGCTGGTTTTCCTCAACGCCGCCTTCGCTTAGAATTTCGATTGAGGCGTTAATACAGGCCTGAATCGACCGATGTGTCAGCATCACCCCTTTAGGGCGTCCGCCAGTGCCGGATGTATAGACAAAACAACAAGTATCATCGCTATTTTGTGCCGCGATCCGGCTGTCGATATCGGCCAAAGGTTCGGTTTTGGCCAGCAAATCCTGCCATGTATGAACCGTTCGCCCGCCAAGATCGGGAAGTTTAGTATCAGGATCCATGGTGATCAGCATGCGCATATGCTGAACGCGTGATGCGGCAAGGGCGACACGGCTGGCAAGAAGGCCGCCCGATGTAATGGCAATCAACGCGCCAGAATGTTCCATGATATAGACATGATCATCTTCGGTGTTGGTTGTGTAGGCTGGCACAACAATGGCACCGATCGACATAACAGCCAAATCGGCAATGGCCCATTCGGGGCGGTTTTCTGCGCTAATCAAAACACGGTCGCGCGGCTTTATGCCAGCGGCAACCAAGGCACCAGCCAGCCGCCTGACCGAGTCGGCAACCTCGTCCCAGTTTTTACCCGTCCATTTGCCTTTGCTCTTATGGAACAAAAGCGGCTTCGCACCAAGCATGGCCGCATTTTCAAAAAAGGCACCGGCAAGATTGGCTTTGGTGACATAACGGGACATATCGGCCTTTTTTGTGGTCGCGCTCATGCTTTGCTGTCTTTTGGATGGTTGTTGTCTGGTGATAAGCCTATCGAAAAATCGGGCAAATGCAATGCGATTGATCGGAATTTAGCGTTTGGTTTTGAGGCGTTTTGCCTGCGCGCAGCTCCATAGTGAATTTGTGATCGGATGAATGGGCTGAAAGGCGCGGGGCGGCACAGCACGTTCGCCAAGTTCAAATTTATCGCGCTCGGATAAATCTTTGCGGCTTAGCTGATGTGGCAGAATGGCGGCTGGGGCGTTAAAGCGGCAATATCCATTGGTTGCCGCAATGCGGTCATCACCAATTGGTTTCCAAAATTCGCAAAAACAGCAATTCAGCATGCTTGTTCCCCGATCTCACTGAATAAGCGTGCCAAAAAGCCGGAAAAAAGGCAAATCAGGCTGGTGTTCAGCCAAGCAAAACCGGCAAAAGACTGACCAATAACAGTGATGCCATTATGATGTTGAACAGGCATAATCGGGTTTCTGTTTTTAAAAATTGTCCAATCAGAATGCCAAATAGCGTCCAAGTACAGGTTGACCCAATTGTGACCAGCGCCAAGACCATAAAGATTGCCAGCACTTCACTAGCAAGATTGGCAGCGCTGCTGGTATAGGCCGTAACCGACGAAATGATGACGGTAATCCCTTTCGGGTTGACCAGTTGAAACATGGCGGCCTGCCAAAACCGCAAAGGCCGGTCATCATGGCGCGTTTCAGCGCGGCCCGCATTGGCAATTTTCCAGGCAAGATAAAGCAAAAATAAAATGCTGATGATCTTTAAAATATCATAGAGCGCGGGAAGCGCGGCAAACAGGCTGGCAAGGCCAAATCCTGCCGCCACGACAAGGATCATAAAGCCAGCAAAAACGCCCAAAATATGCGGCAGGCTGGCACGAAAGCCAAAATTGGCACCCGACGCTGCCAACATCACATTGTTTGGCCCGGGCGTAAAAGCGGCAACAAAAGCAAAAAGGCTAAATGATAAAAGGGTTGGTAAATCCATAAGGCCAGAATAACCGCGCTGAGGTTTATCACGCCGCTGGATTTTCCAAGCCGTGATATTGAGCGTCATTCTAGGCAAACCGGTGAATGCTTGGCAAGTGGGGCGTGGGCAAGCGCGTCGTCGGGCAGGTAAGCCTTGGGGCAGTTGAGGCGTGGGGCAGAAAAACCCTAATGTCAAGCCGGACTGAGAGGCGGCGGGTCAGATGGCGTTAGAACACAAGCTTGCTGTGCCGCCCATGCGATGGTGCAAAGCCGTTTTGACTCATCAAGTCGCAGCGTGTCGCTATGCAGCCGCAAGCGCGGCCGCCCATCAACCGTTACGGGCGTGATATAGAGCCATAGATTGATTGCATTCTGGCCGAGCCAATGTTGCAACTGGCGTGAAGCGCGTTTGGCGGCGAACAGGGTGCGAAATGTGCCAAGATCGACATGATATCCGGTTTCGCTGGATCGCGGCTTGATCATTTGCTGATTTATCGGCAGTATTGATTTTCTTACCATTGTTATGGCCATCGGATCATCGTGCGGCGTTTCGGGGCGGGGGATGCTGGCATCCCTATCGGTGTTTGGATTTGCCGCGGTCTGTTTGAGGCTTGACAGATCAGCGTGATAGAAAATTTTCGTGCATGTCTGGCCAATCAACTTTCCCGTTTTTTGAAAAGCATTTTGGTCAATCTGGCGGTCATCATTGGTTAGCCGGCCAAGAATCCAGCTAGCATAACGGGCGGTAATCATGTCGATATCTTGCTGATCAATATCTTGACGGCCATTTTGGATGGCAATGTCGCGCATCTGATTGGTAGCATGATGCTGGCGGCCATGCCATTGTTTCGCGGCTTTGGGGTATAGGCTGGTTTGCAGCCCCATGATTTTGGCAAAGGCAGCACAAATTGCCGCATTTTCGGCCGCTTTGATATTGTGATTTTGCGGCGGCGCATTATGCTGCGCCGCGGCAACACCGAATGACCAGATGATAATTGTGAAACAAACCACAAATCGATGACACAAAGATTACACCCTACCTCCTTCAGCGCAATAGCTGATGATGAGAATAAGTTTAGAAACAACTAATATGTCGGCAGTATAGGGGGCGTTTAGAATTGAAGTCACGCCAAGCTTATTTGCTTTATCGGTTTCGGGCTTAATGGGTGAAACGAAGCGCTTCGCCAGCGGCGCGGATCAGCGCGCGCGCTTTATTGCGGGTTTCTTCATATTCGGAATCAGGGTCACTGTCATAGACAATGCCAGCGCCAGCCTGAACATACATGGTTTGATCCTTCACCACCGCCGTGCGAAGCGCAATACAGGTATCAAGATCACCTGCCACCGAAATATAGCCAATCGCACCTGAATAGGCACCGCGGCGGTCGGGTTCAAGCGCGTCAATCAATTCCATTGCGCGAATTTTCGGGGCACCAGACACGGTGCCAGCAGGAAAACCGGCAATGAGTGCATCAACCGCATCCAGATCATCACGGATTTCGCCTTCAACCTGCGAGGCGATATGCATCACATGGCTGTAATATTCGACATCGTAATTTGACTTCACCCTGACAGTTCCGGGCTTTGACACGCGGCCAACATCATTGCGGCCAAGGTCAAGAAGCATTAAATGTTCGGCGCGTTCTTTGATATCGGCCATCAGATCGGCTGCATTTGCGGCATCTTCATCAGGTGTTTCGCCACGTTTCCGGGTGCCGGCAACCGGCCGAATGGTGACATCCTTGCCGCGCAACCGCACCAGAATTTCAGGGCTAGACCCAACAATCGACATTTTGCCAAAATTGAAATGAAACAAAAAGGGCGATGGGTTCAACCGCCGCAATGACCGGTACAGATTGATCGACGGAAGGTGAAACGGAATGCTGAAACGTTGGGATAGCACAATCTGGAACACATCGCCCGAACGGATATAATCCTTGGCTTTGGCGACCATTTCCAAAAAGGTCGATTTTTCCATATTGGTTTCAGGCTCCGGAAGCGGGGTATTGGCATCGCCCATTTCGGTATGTGGCAATGGCCGGTCCAAGTCCTCGATCGCTGCGGCAAGCCGTGATTGCGCGTCATCCCATGCCGATTTTGCATCGTCCCAGTCATTTGGGCGAATTTGCGTCACCAAGGTGATATTGTCTTTTAACCGGTCAAAAATGGCAATGAGCGATGGCCGTAACAGCAATGAATCATCCATCTCAACCGCCGCTTGATTGGCGTTGGGAATGTCTTCGATCAACCGGATCATATCATAACCGAAATAGCCAAATAATCCGGCAGCCATTGGTGGCAGATCGCCAGTATCAGGCATTTCAGATTGGCGCATCAAAGCGCGAAGTGATTCAAGCGGCGTTAGTGATTCCGTCTGGAAGCCAGCATCATCGGCTGGTGTGATGTTGATTTCAGCGCGGCCATCACGGCAACGCCAGATCAAATCAGGGGCAAGACCAATCACCGAGAACCGGCCGCGAACTTCGCCGCCTTCGACCGATTCCAGCAAAAAGCAATTTGGCTTGTCACCAGCCAGCTTTAGATAGGCCGACACTGGCGTTTGAGTATCAGCAACAAGAACCCGCGAGACAAGCTGGCGATTGCCAGCCTGAAATTGCGCTGCAA
>Ga0255754_10000971_pt1 | contig 22406 bp, 37 predicted proteins | sample 101ome_22_FD_179954 | JGI IMG/M metagenome (GOLD analysis project Ga0255754, IMG submission 179954) | Coastal salt marsh microbial communities from the Groves Creek Marsh, Skidaway Island, Georgia - 101412BT metaG (version 2) | ecosystem: Environmental > Aquatic > Marine > Intertidal zone >... | reverse complement strand
ATTTATCTATACCATGTCCGACTAAAAAATAAAGACTTCTCAATCCTAGAATAGCAAAAATATTGGAAAAGAAGACCAAATACGGATCTCTCGTTACGCCAAAAACGGCAGGTACACTATCAATGGCGAATACTACATCGGTCAGTTCGATTACTAAGAGCACCACGAATAATGTGGTAACATGCAGTTTTCCATTTTCCCGCACAAAGAAATGTCCTCTATCTTGCGATACCGAAGAAACAGGGAATAAGCGTTTTACTGCCTTCATAACTATGTGATCATTGGGGTCAAACTCATCTTCTTCTGAATCAAACAACAACTTCACTCCTGAATAGATCAGAAGAGCTCCGAATAGATATAATACCCAATGAAATTCTTGAATCGCAGCACTTCCCAGAAAAACGAATAAAAAACGCATCAACATAGCCCCTACTATGCCATACACTAAAATCTTTCGTTCATTATGCTCTTTGACCTTGAAGGATTTAAACACCAAGATCATTACAAAAAGATTGTCAACACTAAGCGCGTACTCCAAGAGAAACCCCGAAAAATAAGCGCCAACCGAAGACCACTGAAAAGATCTCAATGAAGTTTCATAATCACCCGTAAGTTTAAAAGTTGGCCCAAAGCGCTTTTGATATTCAACCAGCCCGTTCAAGTCATGGATTTCATGGATGTGGGGGATTAGAAAAAACATCGTCACTACACTCAACAACCCCAATGAAAACCACAGCAAACTTCGTTTTATACTTTGTTTGAGGGATAATTTGTCTTTGTAACCTCCTGTGAATACACCAAGGTCGAGACTCAATGAGATGAGTATAATCAACAACAGTGTTATAATCACGAAGCCAGATTCCCACATACACTGCAAAAAACGTATGAATTATTGGTAAAACCATAGTGGCTGAGTTAGATTTGTTTCATGAAGAAGCGACTGAGAAATATCCTTATTAGAATTTCATTTGGGATTGCATCCGTAGTTGGATTAACCACACTATCGTCTTATACACCAGAAGAGGGAATGTTCCCTTTGAATTACCTGAATATTACACAGTTAAAAAATGCAGGACTTAAGCTAGACGCAAAAGATATTTTTAATCCTGGAGAAGTATCCCTAACCGATGCCTTGGTAAAAGTAGGTGGTTGCACAGGGTCGTTCATTTCTGATAATGGTTTGATTATTACAAATCATCATTGCGTGTACGGAAACGTTGCTCGATTGAGTACTCCGGAGCAAAACTACCTTGAAAACGGATTTGTCGCCAGAACGAAAAAAGATGAATTACCCGTATCGATGCCTTGTAAAATAACGCAGAGCTACGAAGATGTATCCGATCGTGTATTAAAGGGCACATCGGAGGCAAATACTCCAGCAGAAAGAATGAATATCATTGCTGGTAATATCAAGGGTATTGTTGCCGAGGAAAAACTAAAACACCCAGACCTAGACATCCAGGTTTCAGAAATGTTTGTAGGGAAAAGCTATACCCTATTCAGATATATTTATTTGAAAGATGTTCGATTGGTTATGGCTCCGCCATTAACGGTAGGGCAATTCGGAGGTGATACCGATAATTGGGAATGGCCGCGTCACAATGGAGACTTTTCATTGGTTCGTGCTTATGTTGGGCCTGACGGAAAACCAGCTCCTTACAGCGAAAACAATATCCCATATACCCCCAAAAATAAGTTAAAGGTTAACCCAGCCGGAACTCAAGATGGCGATTTTGTTTTCATCATGGGTTATCCAGGAAGAACATTCCGTCACGAGAGTGGTGCCTTTCTTGATTTTCAGAAAAAAGTTCAACTTCCGACTATACAATCATTCTTCAAGCAGTACATCGACTGGATGAAGCAACTGAGCGCTAACGATGAAGGAAAACGGTTATCCTTTGCTAGAAATATCCAATGGATGGAGAACGTAGAGAAAAACTACAGAGGTAAAATGCAGGGCTTGAGAAGAACTAGAATTGTTCAAGATCGAATTGATCAAGACATGGCCTTGAAAATGGAGTACAAGAAGGGAACAGCAGAAGGCAAACACGCCAAAGAAGTGGTAGAACGCATACATGAGATATGGGCTGACCGACTAAACTACGGTCCTTTGTACTTCTATTCCGGAACATTCACGAATCAATCGGCATACTTTAAGCTTTTTGATTTAATAAATCGTGTTAATCTACAAATTGAAGAACACCCAGAGCAAAAAGATTCTTTCATGATCACGTTCCAGAACAGAGCAAAGAAGATCTTTAAGCCTATCGATATAGAACTAGAAAAGAAAACGTATAAAGCCTTAATCAACGGTATACGTAAATTCTCTTCCTCGGCTAACGGACCGCTTACTGAAAAAGAAATAAGTAAAATTTCACATAGTAAATTATGGGATGCCGATAAACTAAACGTATGGATCGAAAAGAATCCAAAGAAGTTGTTGAAGTCTAAAGATATACTAATCTCTCTTCATAAGGACTTACTTGTTATCCGCACAATGGCTATACAAAAATGGAGCGCTGCGGAACTTGAATTAAAATCATTGATGCCCCAATACATCAATTTCAGAGAAGAATATTTAAAGTCACAGTTTATTCCCGACGCCAATAGCACCCTTCGACTAACCTATGGCTACATCCGGGGTTATAGCCCGAATGATGGTGAGAATCATTACCCTTATACCTCATTAGATGGCGTTTTTGAAAAAGCAAATACGCTACCTGATTACCGGCTACCAAAACCTGTACAGGATAAACTAAGGCAAACCAATGTTCCGGGTATCTTTAAAGATCCCAAAACCGGTAAAATTGTTGTAGGCATATTATACAATATGGACACCACCGGAGGTAATTCAGGAAGTCCTGTATTGAACGATAAAGGAGAATTAATCGGTATCAATTTTGACCGTAGTTTTACGGCAACCATCAACGACTACGCCTGGAATGAGAAATACTCAAGAAGTATAGGTGTTGATATACGCTATGCCCTCTATGTATTAAAGTATATAAGTGAGGCAGATGATATCATCGCTGAAATGGGTGTAAATCTGTGAGTTTTGTCACCTGTTACACATGTGCATTTTAAGAACTTTGTGACATGGGAATTTTATCTTCACTATTTGGAAGCAAAAACAAAGTTGATTTGGGCGAGTTGATTGCCAATGGCGCCCAAATCATAGATGTTCGTACTCCACAGGAATACAAGGGAGGACATATTAAGAAATCAGTCAATATTCCATTGGATAAACTCAATGGTCAATTAAAAAAGATTTCAAAAAACAAACCTGTAATCACATGCTGTGCATCGGGAATGAGAAGCGGTTCTGCCAAATCTATCCTTCAAAAGGCGGGATACGATGCACATAACGGTGGACCTTGGACTAACTTAAGAAAATACCAGTAAATCATGGGTAGTTTTAAAAAGATCATTTCTCAGGATAAACCGGTACTGGTTGACTTCACCGCATCATGGTGTGGACCATGTAAAGCCATGGCACCTATATTAGATCAAGTTAAAAATGAAGTCGGCGACAATGCGAGCATCATAAAAATTGATGTTGATAGAAATCAACAAATCGCCCAATCACTTCAAATACAAGGTGTTCCTACCCTTATTTTATATAAAAACGGGAAACAACTTTGGAGACAATCTGGAGTTGTCCAAAAAGAAATGTTGGTCAACCTATTGAACCAACATTCGTAAGATACTATAGAGCAAAGAAAAAGGGATGCGAAAGCATCCCTTTTTTATGTCTAATGAATTTCACGATTATTCTTTATCGCTTTTATCGTCTTCGGATTTTGTTTCTTCTTTCGCTGCTTTCGGAGATTTCTTAGCTTCTTTTGGCGCTTTCTCAGTTGCAGGTGCTTCTTCTTTAGTAGCCTCAACTTCTACTACCTCTACCTCTTGGTCTTCGGTGTTAGCAGGTGCTGCAGGAGCCGCTTTCGCAGTAGACTTACCACCACGACGTGAACGACGTGTATTTGATTTCTTTTTGTCCTTATTGAATCCATCAAAGAATTCATTGAAATCCACCAATTCAATCATTGCCATTTCCGCGTTATCACCCGCACGATTTCCTGTCTTGAGGATACGCGTGTATCCTCCAGGACGATCGGCTACTTTCTCTCCAACAACCGTGAACAATTCATTAACCGCGTGCTTATCACGAAGGTAAGAGAATACTGTACGGTAATTGTGAGAGGAAGCATCTTTACTGCGTGTTATCAAAGGCTCAACGAATACACGTAATGATTTTGCCTTCGCCACGGTAGTAACGATACGCTTATGTTTGATAAGAGAAGATGCCATATTGGCTAGCATAGCTTTCCTATGGGAAGCTGTTCTGCTCAAGTGATTAACTTTTTTTCCGTGTCTCATTCTGATTAGTCGTCGTTAAGGTTGTATTTAGCTACATCCATTCCAAAGTGAAGACCACGATCACGAACAAACTCTTCAAGCTCCGACAAAGACTTCTTACCGAAGTTTCTGAATTTGAGAAGATCTTCAATGTGGTAATTCACTAACTCACCTAAAGTTTTTATTTCTGCTGCTTTCAAGCAATTGTATGCACGAACCGAAAGATCCAAATCAGCCAAAGGAGTTTTCAAGATCTTACGCATTTGTAGGAACGTCTCGTCTACTTCTTCAACTACTTTAGAAACTTTGGTTTCAGGCATGATATTCTCATCACTGAAAAGCACAAAATGTCCAATCAATATTTTAGCAGCTTCTTTCAACGCCTCTTCAGGGTGAATACTACCATCTGAAGTAACTTCCATAACCAACTTTTCAAAGTCAGTCTTCTGCTCTACACGATAATCCTCAATGTCGAAACGTACGTTCTTTATCGGAGTATAGATAGAATCCGTCGGAATCATTCCAATTGGAGCATCTTTTTGCTTGTTTTCCTCAGCCGGAACATAGCCACGTCCTTTGGTGATGATTAATTCCATCTCCAAGTTCACGGTAGGATCCATATTGCAGATAACGTGATCTGGGTTTAGGATAACGTAGTCGTTGGTATAACGTCCAATATCACCTGCAAGGAATTGATCTTTACCCTTGATAGAGATAAAGAGTTTTTCCTGTTCTTCAGTTGATGTATTCGACTTAAAACGTACTTGCTTCATGTTAAGTACAATTTCAACTACGTCTTCCACTACACCTTTGATAGTGCTGAATTCGTGTTCAACGCCTTGAATTTTAACACCAGAGATCGCATAACCTTCTAAAGAAGATAAAAGTACACGACGCATAGCGTTTCCGATAGTCACACCATATCCTTTTTCCAATGGGAAAAATTCGAACACACCATGTGCGTCGTTAGATTTGGTCATCACTACCTTATTTGGTTTTTGAAATGGTATAACACCCATAATTTCTGCGAGATTTTTATTACTTACTGTATAATTCGACGATGAGCTGCTCCTTGATATTCTCTGGAATCTCAGAACGCTCTGGAAGGGAAACAAACTTACCTTGAAGCTCTTTATTATCCCATTCTATCCAACTGAAGCGTGAACCGCTGATACTTGCTCCTTGAGCAACAACTTCTAAAGACTTAGAACGCTCACGAACAGCTACTACATCACCTGGACGTAAAACGCAACTTGGAATGTTCACCACCTCACCATTGACGGTGATATGACGATGCGAAACCAACTGACGCGCTGATCTTCTAGTTGGAGCAATACCCATACGATAAACGGTATTGTCTAGACGGGACTCAAGAATACGTAACAGGTTTTCACCTGTAACACCTTTCTTGGCCGCTGCTTTTTTGAATGTATTACGGAATTGACGTTCAAGTACACCGTAAATGTATTTTGCCTTTTGTTTCTCCGCTAACTGAATTGCGTATTCTGATTGCTTAGGTCTTCTACGGGCGTTACCGTGCTGACCTGGACCGTAATTCTTGCGCTCAAGAGCTTTATCTCTTCCGAAAATCGGCTCTTTAAAACGACGGGAAATTTTGGATTTTGGACCTGTATATCTTGCCATTAAAGTACTCTGTTACGTTAATTAAACTCTTCTGCGCTTAGGTGGACGACAACCATTGTGAGGCATTGGTGTGATATCTGTAATAGAAGACACCTCAATACCTACAGCTTGTAGGTTACGAATAGCACTATCTCTTCCTGAACCAGGACCTTTAACAAACACCTCTACTTTACGTAAACCGGCATCGTATGCAACTTTACCGCAATCCATTACTGCCACCTGTGCAGCGTAAGGAGTGTTCTTTTTAGATCCACGGAAACCCATTTTTCCAGAAGAAGACCAGGAAATAACCTGCCCTTCCATATTGGTTACCGATATAATAATGTTGTTAAAAGTCGCCCTAATGTGCACTTGCCCCAAGGCATCAACTTTAACTTTTTTCTTACTTACTTTCTTTTGAGCCATTACTTAACGCGCTTATTATTTCGTTACTTTCTTTTTACCAGCAACTGTCTTTTTCTTTCCTTTACGAGTACGAGCGTTTGTACCTGTCTTTTGTCCACGTACAGGAAGTCCCTTACGATGACGCTGACCGCGGTAACAACCGATATCCATCAAACGCTTAATATTCAATTGAACCTCTGAACGTAGCTCACCTTCTGTTTTCATATTCTCGGTGATATAGCCACGGATGGCCGCTAATTCATCATCGTTCCAATCGCTCACTTTCTTATCTTGTGAGATTCCTGATTTATCCAATATCTCCGCAGCTTTGCTACTACCAATACCATAAATGTAGGTAAGGCCTATTACGCCGCGCTTATTCTTAGGAAGATCTATACCTGCTATTCTAGCCATGTGTTATTATCCTTGACGTTGCTTAAATTTTGGGTTTTTCTTATTGATCACATACACCTTCCCCTTACGGCGTACGATCTTGCAGTCCTCACTGCGTTTCTTAACTGAAGTTCTTACTTTCATATCGGTTAATTCTTGTATCTTAAGGTAATGCGTCCCCTTGTTAAATCGTACGGTGACATCTCCACTTGCACTTTATCTCCTGGGAGAATTCTTATGTAATGCATCCGCATTTTACCAGAAATGGTAGCAATAATTTCATGACCGTTACTCAATTTCACACGAAACATCGCGTTAGAAAGAGCCTCGGATATTACACCATCTTGTTTTATTGCATCTTGCTTGGACATATCAAAAGGGTTGCAAAATTAGTTATTTATTCATTAAAAATCAACATTCTGTGTTTGACCGGTCATACGACCTTTCAACTTACCACCGCCACTCATGAATCCATCGTACTTTCTCATCAATAAATAGCTTTCAATCTGTTGTAGCGTATCAAGCACAACACCAACCAATATCAGTAGGCTTGTTCCACCATAGAATTGTGAGAATTCTTGGTTCACATTGGCTTGAACAGCAAATACAGGAAGTACTGCGATCAGGCTGATGAAAATTGCACCTGGCAAAGTAATTCTCGTGATTACTTCATCAATAAAGTTGGCGGTTTGTTTTCCGGGCTTAACTCCGGGAATAAATCCGTTATTTCTCTTCATCTCATCCGCCATCTGTACAGGATTGAAAAGAATCACTGTGTAGAAGTAGGTAAATACAATGATCAAGAATACCAAAAATGCATTGTGCCAGAAACCGTAAGGATTCATTAAACTCATCAACCAACCAGGAGCGGTTGTTTCAGTATAGAAACTACCAATAGTTGCTGGTAAGAATAAAAGGGCTTGTGCGAAGATGATCGGCATTACACCAGCCGCCAAAATTTTGATAGGTAAGTAATTTCGTACTCCACCATACTGACGATTACCCACAACGCGCTTCGCGTAATTTACGCTGATTTTGCGGGTACCTTGTGTCAACATAATTACCAACAGTACGACTAGGAACCAAATCACCATTTCAACTAGGAACAAAATAGGACCACCTTTGGTCAAACGGAATAAAAACTCTCCTACCAAAGCAGATGGGAGACGAGCAATAATTCCAACCATAATGATCAAACTGATACCATTACCTAAACCTCTATCTGTGATTCGCTCACCCATCCACATAGTGAACATGGTACCAGCAGTCAACAAGAATACGTTGGTAATTAGGAACATACTTTTGGACATCACATCACCGTAATTGAAAAGCAGTGCTCCTTGGTTACCAGGAGTAGAAATGATATTGTTCAGATATGCGTATGCCTGAATAGAAGTAAAAATGATGGTTAGTATTCGGGTATACTGGTTAATCTTACGACGGCCTTCCTCTCCTTCTTTCTGAATCCTTTGGAAGCTTGGAATCGCAATGGATACCAACTGCATAAAGATAGACGCAGAAATGTAAGGCATGATACCCAACGCAAAAATGGCACCTCTTGCGAATGCACCACCTGCGAAGGTATTGATCAATCCTAAAATATTATTCTTGGTTTGACCACGAAGACCCTCGAGCATTTCAGCATCAATACCAGGCAAGATTATATATGATCCCAAACGGTATATAACCAAGAGCAACAAGGTATACGTAATACGCTTGCGTAACTCTTCAATCGCCCAAATATGTTTGAAAGTATCGAGGATTTTCTTCATACTACTTCTCGTTTACATGGGCACTACCACCCGCTTTTTCGATAGCTGCTTTAGCAGATTCACTGAACTTATCAGCATGAACCTCTAAACCAGATTTCATTTCACCACGACCAAGAATTTTGTATAACTCGTTCTTACCGATAAGGTTCTTACCAATCAACACCTCACGGTCGATTTTTGTAACCTTCAATTCGTCAGCAAGACCCTGCAATACATCCAGGTTGATAGCAGCATACTCCACACGGTTGATGTTCTTGAATCCACCCTTAGGGATACGACGTTGCAAAGGCATCTGACCACCCTCAAAACCGATTTTTCTAGAGTAACCGGTACGAGACTGTGCACCCTTATGACCCTTTGTAGACGTTCCACCACGGCCAGAACCCTGACCACGACCAATACGTTTTCTTGTTTTTATGGAACCTGCTGCGGGTTTTAAATTACTTAAGTCCATTAGAGATTTTCAATTTTTAATAAGTGTTGAACTGTACGAATCATTCCTTCAATTTGAGGATTAACCTCAACCTCACGACTCGCATGCATTTTTCTTAATCCTAAAGCCTTCAAGGTAGCTTTTTGGTTTTTAGGGTATCCAATACCACTTTTAACCTGAGTGATTCTAACCTTTGTCATTTGCTTTATCCGTTAAATACTTGTTTAACACTAATTCCTCTTAACTGGGCAACTGAAATCGCATCGCGCATAGACGTCAATGCTTTGAATGTTGCCTTTACCACGTTGTGTGGGTTAGAAGAACCTTTAGATTTTGCTAATACGTCGGTAACACCTGCACTCTCAAGGACTGCACGCATTGCACCACCTGCAATTACACCGGTACCCGAAGAAGCTGGACGTAATAATACGCGCCCCCCTCCGTATTTACCTAATTGCTCGTGTGGCACAGTACCGTTGATCACGTTCACCTTAATAAGGTTCTTTTTCGCATCTTCGATACCTTTATTGATTGCTTCAATCACCTCACCAGATTTACCTAAACCATGACCTACGGTTCCATTACCGTCACCTACAACTACTAGTGCGGTGAAGCTAAATGTACGACCACCTTTGGTCACTTTTGCTACACGGTTAATGTTAACCACTTTCTCTGTTAAGGTGATATCACCTGGACGGATGCGTTGATTGTTATTCAAATTTGACATTTTCGTTTACAATTAAAATTCAAGCCCTCCTTCACGAGCTCCATCAGCTAAACTTTTCACACGTCCGTGATATAAGTAACCACCGCGATCAAAAACTACACTGTTAATACCTGCAGCTTTCGCTAGTTCAGCTATTTTCTTTCCTACCATTGCAGCTTTTGCTACTTTGGTTTCTTTTGCATCGGATATCTCAGCCACACGTGATGAAGCTGAAGCTAACGTTACACCCGCGGTGTCATCGATTAACTGTACGTAAATATCCTTATTACTTCTGTAAACGCTTAAGCGAGGACGTGCGGCGGTACCGGTAACCACGCCACGAATACGTTTACGAATCTTATTTCTTCTAGATACTTTAGACTTTGCCATGATTTACGATTATTTAGCCGCAGATTTACCTGCTTTCTTACGTAAAACTTCACCCGCAAATTTGATACCCTTACCCTTGTATGGCTCAGGTTTGCGGAAAGAGCGAATCTTCGCTGCTACTTGTCCCAGTAATTGCTTATCGCAGCTGGTTAGTGTAATGTTTGGGTTTTTACCCTTTACAGTCTCGGTTGCTACCTTTATCTCCTCAGGAATTTGAAGAACGATTTTGTGAGAATATCCCACAACAAACTCCACAATATTACCCTGGTTTGAAACCTTGTAACCTACACCGACTAATTCTTGATTAACTGAGTGTCCAACAGACACGCCAACAATCAAGTTGTTCAACAACGAACGGTATAGGCCATGAAGGCTTTTATCCTGTTTGCTGTCGCTTGGGCGATGTACTGTCATCACTCCTTCCTCATGCTTCACTTCAAAGTGAGCTGGGAATTCTTGAGACATTTCTCCTTTTGGGCCTTTTGCCTTCACTAGACCAGGGGTAATGGTTACCTCTGTACCTTGTGGGACAGCAATCGGCGCGTTTCCTACTCGTGACATTTATTTAATTGATTTATTTTATTGTACGTAACACAAAACTTCACCACCAATACCCTGCTGGCGTGCTTCCTTATCGGTCATAACACCCTTAGAGGTGGTGATAATCGCAACACCTAGGCCATTCATTACACGTGGAAGTGTTTTCTTGTCTGCATATTGACGCAAACCAGGAGTACTCACACGCTGCAATGATTGAATAGCACTTTGGCGGGTTTGTGGGTGATATTTCAAAGCAATTTTTATTACACCTTGCTTGTTTTCGGTATCCTCGAACTTATACTTAAGAATATATCCCTTTTCGTATAAAACGCGGGTCATTTCCTTTTTAAGGTTGTTCGCTGGTATCTCTACCACGCGGTGATGCGCTTTAATGGCATTCCGCAAACGGGTTAGATAATCTGCTATAGGATCAGTCATTATTTTTTACTTTACCAACTTGACTTAGTTACACCTGGAATTTTCCCATCGCTCGCCAGTTGTCTGAACTGGTTACGGCAAAGACCAAATACACGGATGTATCCACGGGGTTTACCAGTGATTTTACAACGATTTCTCAAACGTACAGGAGAAGCGTTACGTGGTAACTTCTGCAATGCATCATAGTCACCTTCAGCTTTCAACTGGGCACGTTTTTCAGCGTAGCGTTCAACTAATTTTTCACGCTTGCGCTGTCTTGCTTTCATACTTTCTTTTGCCATGTATTAATTCTTTTGGAAAGGAAATCCGATTAAACGTAATAATTCTAAACTCTCTTCGTCTGTTTCAGCAGAAGTCACAATCGTGATATCCATACCTGAAATACGATTTACTTTATCGATATCAATCTCTGGGAAGATGATTTGCTCTGTGATACCCATGGTAAAGTTACCACGACCATCAAATCCTTTTACCATCAATCCCTGGAAGTCACGTACACGCGGTAGAGACACGGAGATAAATCTATCAAGAAAATCAAACATCTTCTCTTGACGTAGAGTTACTTTACAGCCAATTGGCATATTTTCACGAAGTTTAAAGTTCGAAATTGCCTTCTTGGATAATGTAGGAACCGCTTTTTGACCAGTAATTTTGGTCATTTCTTCAACAGCAGCGTCTACTATTTTTTTGTCGTTCACAGCAGCACCGATACCTTGGTTCAAAACAACCTTGGTGATTTTAGGTACTTGCATGGAGTTCTTATAATTGAACTTCGCTTGCATAGCTGGAACAACCTCTTCAAAATACTTTGTTCTAAGTCTAGGTGTATAGCTCATTATTCTCTAATTCAGTTATTTAACAAACTCCCCAGATTTCTTAGCTACACGCTGAAGTTTACCGTTTTCATCGCGCTTGCGACCAACTCTCGTTGGGGTGCCATCAACTGTCAACATTAAATTTGAAATATGTACGGGAGCTTCAATTTTATCGATGCTTCCGCTGGTATTTTGAGCAGTAGGCTTGCGGTGCTTTGTAACGATGTTTACACCCTCGATCAACGCACGTTGATCTTCAGGATAAACCTTCAGTACGCGACCAGTCTTACCTTTGTCATCACCAGCTATTACGGTAACGGTATCGCCTTTTTTGATATGTAATTTCATTCGGTTTGCCATTATTTATAACACCTCAGGTGCTAGAGATACAATCTTCATGTATTGCTTATCACGCAATTCACGAGCAACAGGTCCAAAAATACGGGTACCTCTTGGCTCGTCAGCGGTATTCAACAGTACACAGCTATTCTCATCAAAACGGATGTAGGATCCGTCTGGACGACGAACTTCTTTCTTTGTGCGTACAACTACGGCCTTGGAAACGGTACCTTTTTTCATATTACCTCCTGGCGTAGCATGCTTTACACTCACAACAATCTTGTCACCGACACTCGCGTAACGACGACGAGTACCTCCAAGAACACGGATACAAAGAACTTCTTTGGCTCCGCTGTTATCGGCTACTTTTAATCTACTTTCCTGTTGTACCATGATTATTTAGCTTTTTCAATTACTTCCACCAATCTCCATCTCTTGTTTTTACTCAAAGGACGAGTTTCCATGATGCGAACAATATCATTCTCACCGCACTCGTTCTTTTCGTCATGCGCTGTGAATTTCTTGGTCTTTTTGAAGTATTTACCGTACTTAGGATGCTTTACTTTACGTACCACAGCTACCACAACGGTTTTATCCATTTTGGAGCTACTCACGGTACCCACGATTTCTTTACGTGCGTTTCTAACTGCTTCCATTATTAACTTTCTTTATTTTCTTTTTGTGCAGCTGCCTCCTGAGACGCTTTTCTGCGAAGGTTTAACTCCATCATTAATCTCGCGATCTCACGACGAGTCTCACGAAGCTTATGTGGCTGATCAATCGGAGAAACAGCGTTTTGAAACTGCATAGTCTTATAACGCTTACGCTCCTCTTTGTAACGCTCCACCAATTCCTTGTTTGGAAGTTCCTTAATTTCTGAATAGTTCATTTTAACTTTCTCCGTTATAATCTGGTCGAACTGTGAACTTGCAAGAGATAGGAAGTTTCTGGGCTGCTAAGCGTAATCCTTCTTTTGCAATATCATGTGGTACACCACCTACTTCAAACATGATGGTTCCAGGCTTAACACGCGCTACCCAATACTCAGGTGCACCCTTACCCTTACCCATACGAACTTCTGCAGGCTTCTTAGTTACTGGCTTATCAGGAAATATACGAATCCATACCTGACCTTCACGCTTGAGGTAACGAGTTACTGCAATACGAGCTGATTCTATCTGACGAGAAGTGATCCAATGGGGTTCCATTGATTTCAAGCCAAAATCACCAAAATCAATACGGTGACCGCGACCAGCAATACCACGTACACGTCCTTTCTGCTGTTTTCTAAATTTCGTTCTTCTTGGACTTAACATTGTTTCCTAATTAATTGTTACGACGACGTCTTTCACGGCCTCCGCGAGAACCTCTGTCCCCACCACGACCTCTTTTTTCTGTTTCAGCAACAGGAGAAAGGTCTACTTTACCGTAAATCTCGCCGCGACAAATCCATACTTTAATTCCGATCTTACCATAAACGGTTTGTGCCTCAACCAAAGCGTAGTCAATATTTGAACGCAATGTATGTAAAGGAGTTCTTCCGTCTTTATAGATTTCTGAACGTGCAATTTCAGCACCATTCAAACGACCACCAATTCTCACTTTGATACCATCTGCACCAAGCTTCATAGTACCCTGCAATGCATTTTTAATCGCACGCTTGTAAGAGAAACGATTTTCAATCTGTTGGGCAATATTCTCACCCACCAAACGAGCATCTAATTCAGGGCGCTTAATTTCATTAATATTGATCTGAACGTCTTTACCCGTGATTTTTTTGATTTCCTCACGAATTGCATCCACTTCCTGTCCACCTTTACCAATAACGATACCTGGACGAGCTGTGTTAATGGTAAGTGTAATACGCTTTAATGTGCGTTCAATTACAACTTTTGAAATTCCACCACGTGGGATACGTACACGGAGATACTGGCGGATTTTTTCATCCTCAACCAATTTATCACCGTAATCTTTTCCGCCATACCAGCTGGAGTCCCAACCGCGGATAATTCCCAATCGTAGTCCTATAGGGTTAACTTTTTGTCCCATTCTTATGCTTGTTCAGTTTCAGTTTGACTTACTTTACTATCGATCACTAATGTCACGTGGTTCGAACGCTTACGCATACGGTAACCTCTACCTTGAGGAGCTGTTCTTAAACGTTTCATTGTGAATCCTCCGTCTACGGTGATTGACTTGATGTACAACTCACTATCTTCGATTCTACCGTCTGCGTTTGCAACACCCCAGTTAGCAATTCCACTCTTCACCAATTTGCTCAAGTAGATTGCGTACGTAGGACGTTGGTTCCATTGAAGGATATTCAATGCCATTTCAACACGCTGACCGCGAATTTGATCTGCTAACAAACGCATTTTGCGCGGAGATAGCGGACAATTTCTTAATACTGCTTTTGCTTCCATCTTATTTACCGTGACCTTTATAAGTTCTTGTGGGAGCAAACTCACCGAACTTGTGACCTACCATATTCTCAGTAACATATACTGGAATAAATTTATTTCCATTATGAACCGCAAACGTATGACCTACGAAATCTGGAGTAATCATAGAACGACGCGACCAAGTCTTAATAACAGACTTTTTATTTGCCTCGTTCATGGCTTCCACTTTCGCCATCAACTTGATGTCTACGAAGGGTCCTTTTTTAATTGATCTTGCCATTATTATTCGTCCTTATGATTTATTTGTTACGCTTAGTTTTACGTTTTTCGATGATTAAACGAGATGAACTCTTATTAACCGAACGAGTCTTCTGACCCTGAGAGTAAATCAAGTTACGTGAACGTGCTTGACCACCTTTATTACGGCCTTCACCACCACCCATTGGGTGATCGACAGGGTTCATCGCTGCAGGACGAACTCTTGGACGGCGTCCTAACCAACGGTTACGACCAGCTTTACCTTTAACTTCTTGTTGGTGTTCGCTATTACTCAAAGCACCGATAGTAGCTAAACATTCGCCCAATACAAAGCGGCTCTCACCTGATGGTAATTTAACCGCAACATATTTTCCTTCCTTCGCCATTAACTGTGCGTAGGTACCAGCAGAACGGCAAAGTCTACCACCTTGACCAATTTGAAGTTCGATGTTATGAATCAATGAACCTAACGGCATTTCTTTCATTGGCATCGCGTTTCCGGTATCAGGGGTTGAACCAGGTCCTTGGTTTACCTTTTGACCTACTTTAAGACCAGCAGGAGCCAAAATGTAACGCTTATCACCATCGGTAAATTCTACCAACGCGATAAAAGCAGTTCTGTTTGGATCGTATTCTATTGTTTTTACCTCACCTTCAACGTTAGAGTTATTTCTCTTGAAGTCGATGATACGGTAACGTCTTTTGTGTCCTCCACCGATATGACGCATGGTCATTTTACCGGTATTGTTACGTCCACCTGTTCTCTTAATTGGAGCAAGTAAACTTTTCTCGGGCTTATCCGTAGTGATTTCATCAAACGAATTTGCAACACGTGTACGTGTTCCCGGGGTAATTGGTTTTAATCTGCGTACTCCCATTTCTTAAACGTTTTCGTAGAAATCAATGTTAAACCCTTCTTTTAGTGTTACAAAGGCCTTTTTATACTTCTTCGTATAGCCGGAGATTTGGCCTGTGCGGCGATTTCTGCGCGCTTTCCCCCGTTGGATCATGGTATTTACTGATGCAACCTCCACACCGTAGAAATCCTCAACAGCTTTTTTGATTTCGTCCTTTGTTGACTTGTGATCAACAACGAAACCATACTGTCCTTTAGATTCCATCAAAGTGCTTGATTTCTCAGTTACCAATGGCTTTTTTATTATCATTTTTGTAAACTTTCTTGCAATTTATTAAGTGCACCTTCTGTTAGGATTAAGCTCTTCGCTTTTAGCACTTGGTAAGTATTTAAATCAGCCGCTGCCATCACCGTGTTCTTCGGAATATTACGACCGCTTAAGTATACGTTCTTATCATTCTCTGGCGTTACAAATAGAGTACGTCCAGTTAAGTTCAACGCATTCAGCATATTTTTGAAATCAGAAGTTTTCGGAGCATCCATTGTGAAATCCTCCATTACCACTACTGACTTGTCTTTAGCTTTATAGCTTAGTGCAGATAAACGTGCAACACGCTTTAATTTCTTATTCAATTTGAAAGAATAATCACGTGGGCGCGGTCCATGAATTCTAGCACCACCTACGAAAATACCACTCTTCAAAGAACCATGACGAGCGTTACCTGTTCCCTTCTGACGGTATATCTTACGAGTAGAACGTGAAATCTCAGAACGATCCTTTGATTTGTGCGTACCTTGACGTTTGTTAGCCATGTACTGCTTTACATCCAAGTATATCGCATGATCATTCGGCTCAACACCAAAAATCTCCTTGGGAAGATTAACGGAACGTCCTGTATCAGCGCCTTCTCTATTAATTACTTTAACTTTCATTGATTATTTCTCGATTACAACAGTTGAACCATTATGACCAGGAACAGAACCTTTTAAAACTAAAAGATTTTTATCTGTGTCAATTTTCATCACAACCAAGTTGAACGACTTAACACGCTCACCGCCCATACGACCAGCCATACGCGTGCCTTTAAATACTCTTGATGGAAAAGAACAAGCTCCAATAGAACCCGGCGCACGTAAACGATTGTGCTGACCGTGGGTTGCTTGACCAACACCACCAAAACCGTGACGTTTTACAACACCTTGGAAACCCTTACCCTTAGATGTACCTACCACGTCAACAAATTCTCCTTCTTCGAAGATGCTAACATCAACAGTTCCACCCAATTCTAGGTCCGCATCGTTATCACGAAACTCAACCATTTTATACTTCGGATTTGTCTTTGCCTTTGCCGCATGACCTTTGGCTGCACTAGAAGCACGACGCTCCTTTTTATCACCATAAGCCATCTGAACAGCGTTGTATCCGTCTTTTTCTAATGTCTTAACCTGAGTAATTACACATGGACCTGCCTCAACAACGGTACAAGCAACGCGCTTTCCGTTTGCATCAAACAGACTTGTCATACCCAACTTTTTTCCAATTAAACCGTTCATTTTTCTTACAATTTAATTTCAACCTCAACACCACTAGGAAGTTCAATCTTCATAAGTGCGTCAACGGTTTTTGTTGAACCATTAAAAATATCAATAAGACGCTGGTAAGTACAGTATTGAAACTGCTCACGTGCTTTCTTATTAACGTGTGGAGAACGCAAAACAGTGAATATCTTTTTGCGTGTTGGTAGAGGCACGGGTCCACTCACTACTACCCCTGTCGTGCGTACCGCCTTTACGATCTTCTCTGCTGATTTATCCAACAGATTGTGATCGAAAGACTTTAACTTGATTCTTATTTTCTGACTAACCATTGTAGTTATTCTAATTCTTATTAACCGTTAACCTTTTTCAAAACCTCGTCAGCGATATTCTTAGGGGTTTCAGCATAATGACTGAATTCCATTGTACTATTCGCACGACCAGAAGTAATGGTTCTCAAGGATGTAACATATCCAAACATTTCAGACAAAGGAACTTTTGCTTTCACAACTTGTGCGCCAGCTCTTTCATCCATTCCCTCCATTTGACCACGACGACGGTTAAGGTCACCCATAACATCACCCGTGTTCTCATCTGGAGTAACAACCTCAAGCTTCATGATTGGTTCAAGTAAAATTGGACCACAGCTCTTTGCAGCTTCACGGAAACCTTGCTTTGCAGCAACTTCGAATGATAACGAATCCGAATCCACTGGGTGGAACGAACCATCAAATAAACGAACCTTCATACTGTCGATTGTATAACCTGCTAGGATTCCGTTCTGCATAGCCGCTTTGAAGCCTTTCTCTACAGAAGGAATATATTCTTTTGGAATAGATCCACCTACGATTTCATTTACGAATTGTAAACCTTCACCTTTCCAATCTTCATCTGCTGGTCCTATTTCAAACTGGATATCTGCGAATTTACCGCGACCACCTGTTTGCTTCTTGTATGTTTCACGGTGGGTATTGTTACGTGTAATAGCCTCCTTGTAGTTAACCTGAGGAGCTCCTTGATTACACTCAACTTTAAACTCACGCTTCAAACGATCAACAATAATATCTAGGTGAAGCTCACCCATTCCAGAAATCACCGTTTGACCTGTTTCGTCATCAGTATGAACTTTAAAGGTAGGATCCTCTTCTGCTAACTTAGCCAAAGCCATACCTAACTTATCTGTGTCTGCTTGTGTTTTTGGTTCAATTGCCAAACCAATTACTGGATCTGGAAAAACCATGCTTTCCAATACAATCGGATTCTTTTCATCGCAAAGTGTGTCTCCAGTCTTGATATCCTTAAATCCAACCGCAGCACCTATATCACCAGCACCCAAGAACTCAATCGAATTCTGCTTGTTCGCGTGCATTTGGAAAATACGGGATATTCTCTCTTTATTACCGGTACGCATGTTCTTCACATAAGAACCGGCATCCAACTTACCTGAATAAGCACGGATAAAACACAAACGTCCAACGAAAGGATCAGTAGCAATCTTAAATGCCAATGCAGAAAACGGCTCATCGTAACTTGGCTTGCGTGTGATCGGCTCTTCTGTATCAGGATGAGTTCCTTGGATATCTTCAACATCCAAAGGACTTGGCATCAACTCCATAACCATATCCAACATGGTCTGCACACCTTTGTTTTTGAACGCAGAACCACACATCATGGGTACGATTTTCAAATCGATAACCGCCTTACGAAGACAATCAAGAATCTCACGTTCAGTGATACTGCCTGGATCTTCAAAGAACTTCTCCATGATGGTATCATCGTATTCAGATACTGCCTCTAGTAACTTCTCACGCCACTCTTCAGCTTCAGCAACCATATCTTCAGGAATATCGATCTCCTCGAACGTCATTCCGAAATCATCTTCATTCCAAACGATTCCACGGAAATTGATCAAATCAACTACCCCACGGAATTTATCTTCAGCTCCGATAGGAAGCTGTAAAGGAACTGCGTTACTCCCAAGCATGGATTTAACCTGACTAACCACATTCAAGAAATCAGCTCCAGAACGGTCCATTTTGTTAACGAAACCTATTCTAGGAACATTATAGTTATCGGCCAAACGCCAGTTTGTTTCAGATTGTGGCTCAACACCATCCACTGAACTAAATAAAAATACAAGTCCGTCTAAAACACGAAGTGAACGATTCACTTCTACTGTAAAGTCAACGTGACCTGGAGTATCGATAATATTAATATGGTATTTCTTATCTCGGTAATTCCAGAAAACTGTTGTGGCCGCAGAGGTAATCGTGATTCCACGTTCCTGCTCTTGCTCCATCCAGTCCATGGTTGCACCACCATCGTGAACCTCACCAATTTTATGATTTACACCAGCGTAGTAAAGAATACGCTCTGTAGTCGTTGTTTTACCTGCGTCAATGTGAGCAGCAATACCAATGTTTCTAGTGAATTTTAAATCGCGTGCCATTTAGATTAAGCTCTAAAGTGTGAGAATGCTTTGTTTGCTTCTGCCATTTTGTGAGTATCTTCTTTCTTTTTCACTGCAGCTCCCTCACTCTTTGATGCTGCGATGATTTCTGCTGCCAACTTTTCAGGCATACTCTTTTCGTTGCGCTTACGAGCGTAACCAATCAACCACTTCATTCCCTGAGCTACTTTACGCTTCTGAGGAATTTCTGTAGGGATCTGGAAAGTTGCACCACCTACACGGCGCGCCTTTACTTCTACAGATGGCATTACATTGTTCATAGCTTTACGCCATGTCTCAATACCTGGTTCTTCTTCTATCTTCTTTCCAACAATATCGATGGCAGAGTAAAAAATCTTCAAAGAAGTAGATTTCTTACCGTCCAACATCATCCCGTTTACAAAACGAGTAACCAACTCGTCGTTAAAACGAGGGTCTGGAGTTAAATGACGTTTTTTAGCGCGCGACTTTCTCATGATATTCTAATGTCTTATCCTTTTTTAGGCTTTTTGGTTCCGTACTTACTTCTTCTCTGGTTTCTACCTTCAACACCAGCGGTATCCAATGCACCACGTACAATATGGTAACGAACACCTGGAAGGTCTTTAACCCTTCCTCCACGTACCAATACAATACTGTGCTCTTGTAAGTTGTGACCTTCACCAGGGATGTAAGCATTCACTTCTTTTCCGTTGGTCAAACGAACACGAGCTACCTTTCTCAAAGCCGAATTAGGCTTCTTCGGCGTAGTGGTATATACACGGGTACAAACTCCCCTTCTCTGAGGACACGAGTCCAAAGCAGGAGACTTACTTTTAGTATCCATCTCCTTGCGTCCTTTTCTAATTAATTGTTGAATAGTAGGCATATTTTTTCCCAAAAAGGACGGCAAAATTACACTTTTCTTTTCTCAAAATCAATACACTATAGAAAAAAAAGCATGTTTTTTCACCGATGCCCCGTTTTCACCATTTTTACCGAATAAATCGCAATTGCGAAGGGTAAGATCATAAGGTTTCATAAAACGATGTTTATTTTTGAGATTCGATGCAACTACTTATGAATTAGTAGCGTCTTTCTGATACCTTATATATGAAGAACCCTATCCTATCACATATCCATATTCGAACAACCATAATTGCTCTTATTATCCTATCTGTCAGTATCACAGATCTCATCGCTCAGGATACACCAGAGGGACGTAAAGGCGTTGTGTTTGACGAACGCGAATTCAACTTTGGCGAATTGAAAGAAAGTATGAAGTTTGCCACCCACCGATTTCGATTTAGAAACCTAACCGATCGTGCAGTTCTCGTTAATAAAGTAGAATCTAGTTGTGGTTGCACCTCTCCTACTTGGAGCCAAGACAGCATTCAACCTGGTGAATTTGGTTTTGTAGATGCTCGATACGAAACAACAAATCGTATCGGAAAATTTGATAAAACCCTCACAGTCTACACCAACTCTCCTGTTAGTCCCATACAATTTCTTGCAATCAAAGGTGTCGTTGTAAAACCAAAGCCAATACCCAATAATTTCAAAATTCCCAATTTGGGTAGATTAGACTTTGAGCGAGTGAATGTGAGTTTTGAACCCCTATATGATAACGAAACAACCACCAAAGAAATTCGCGTCATTAACTCCTCAGATTATACTTCCTATTTAAATGTAATGGTCCCACACAGGCTTCCAAAGTATGCTACGGTTGAAGTACCCAAATCATTGGAACCAGGTGAAGTTGGAAAAATAAAAGTCACCCTTGATGGGACAACAGCACCAGGATACGGATATGGCGAATTTGAATTGGCAATTCAATCAAATAATAGAGGAACCCCAATGGCTAGTTTACGTGTAAGTTATCAGAGAAAGCAATATTTCCCAGAAATGAGCAAACGACAATTGAAAAGGGCTCAGAAATTAGAAATCAAAGAAGGCTCTATCGATTTTGGGAAACAACGTTCAGGCGGTTTTCTCAACGGATCTTTCAGTTTGAAAAACACGGGAAAGAAACCCCTTATCATCCACCAAATGAATCCTGATTGCCCTTGCATACGACTGGAGTACAATAATGCGACACTCGAAGCAGGGGAAACAAAAGCACTTGATTTCCGATTTGATACCGTTACTAAAACCGGTAAAAAGTCAATTGGTATCCGAATTGTATCTAACGATCCGAGAAACCCCGAACAGTATATTTGGGTAAAGGCAGATTTCCCAACCAAATACGATTACGAATGCCCTACTTGTCCTAAAGATTAATTTAGGTTATGGTAGACGTTTTGAACGTCGTCATCACCTTCTAGTTTTTCAACGAGGTTCAAAATTTCTTCTGCCTGTTCAGAAGTCAACTCCACGTATGAATTAGGAATGTATTGAAGTTCGGCATTACTCACCTCAATATTCATTTCTTCTAACGCTTTTTGCATGGTACCAAAGTCATTGAAGCCTGAATATACGTACACCTCTTCTTCATCGATGGCAAAATCATCCAATCCGAAATCGATAAGTTCTAATTCAAACTCATCAAGGTCCTTTCCTTCTAAATTTACTTTTGAAATTTTAAATACTCCCTTACGGGTAAAATTGAAGTCGAGAGACCCTGTTTTTCCTAAAGAGCCACCTGACTTATTAAAGTGCATTCTAACATTTGCTACCGTCCTGGTGGGATTATCTGTAGCAGTCTCAACAATAA
>Ga0255754_10000956_pt1 | contig 22552 bp, 28 predicted proteins | sample 101ome_22_FD_179954 | JGI IMG/M metagenome (GOLD analysis project Ga0255754, IMG submission 179954) | Coastal salt marsh microbial communities from the Groves Creek Marsh, Skidaway Island, Georgia - 101412BT metaG (version 2) | ecosystem: Environmental > Aquatic > Marine > Intertidal zone >... | reverse complement strand
ATCAGTGAAAGTCCTTGAAGGTCTCTACCTTTAAGACCAAAGAAGTCCATTTCCATCAACTCATTATATGCAGAGTAGAAAGACTTCCTCAAACCTTGGAATTTGTTTTTAATATCTGACTCAATCCTCACGTCTTCGATAACGTTGAGGTAACCTTTTAGAGTCCTGTTTTCTTTAAGAGTGGAGTGTAATCCCTCGTATGGTGTATTCAATGCATGACCCACCTCATGACCCATGAACAAGTCATAGAGTTCAGGTGAGATATCTTCTTTGAAGATAGGACAAGCAAGTATCCTATTCTTAACATCAAAGTATGCAGTAGGGATTTTCTTGTGAACAACTGTAATGTCCTCTTGGGACATCAGTTTCGCAAGGGTATCTTTTTGGTTTCTTAATTTCTCAGTCATGTGTATATGCTATCAAAAAGTAGGGGGTATTGTCAAGCCCTACGTAACTCTATGAATTTCCTATAACTTTTAGAAAACAATTTGGATGGTTTCTTGAAGATTATCTCTTCTTTAGTACCAGTTTTGATGTATCCGACAAGGTGACCCTTCTCGTTTACCATGTAGGTGTGGTTAGGGGTATCCCCATCCCACTTCGTGATTTCTTTAAGATATTTGATCTCACCCATGAGGACAACCAGCATCTACTACATCGTCCCACATTTGATCGATCAGAACTTCTCTTGCAAAGTCTATGATGTTGCAACCATGAGTTGACCCATCAAATTTTGCGACTTTTGAAATGTTTGCACCTTTTAGTGCCATGACTACATCTTTATCAGCCATGTCTGCGACATCTGATATGATGTTATCGATTATCGAATCGTTAACCCAATGTGACATAATTTACTCCTTATTTGTTATTTGATAGTATAGTATACTAAAAAATGAGGAGCATTGTCAAGCGTTACATACGGAGTGTTACGTGGTCTCTATCTAGGTCTTTTGATGCTTGATCTATCATCATTTTATTGAAGTCTGAGGTAAACCATAGTGCAATAGTCCACCTAGAACACCCTCTAACGGTCTCTACGCCGTGCAAATGGTGTATCCCTTGGAATAGGGTTCCTGACCCCACTTTAGGTTCTATAAACGTCTCTTCTTCGTTCAATTCAGACTGTGGGAAATAGGTTCTACCGTCCCTGTAATCGTTATTTAAATTGACAATACACGTCCATTCACGTGCTGGATTTGCAGGGTCATTGTCTGATTCTAGGTCAGGATTACTGTAAAGGTCAGTATGAGGTTTCTGTACTCCACCAATAGGCCACTCACATATAATAGTGGTCTCAGGATATACAGTTCGATTAGAAATCTTTTTAATTTCACCCAAGAGTGAATACTCTACGTGATTTAGAAGGTCTCGGATTCGTTGATTGAAGATGTGTACTTTATTTATTGCAGTATAGTCTGACCCATCACCCACTGTTCGCAGATGGTTGTGGTGTTTCATCCACATTATCAGTTCCTTGCACACTTCCTTCGTCAACAGATTCGGCGTCCTTACGGGCTTGTGAATCTCTAATTGCTTTTGCGATTGCTTGGTTTCGTTCATACTCTAATCTTTTACGTCTCTCTTTAGGTCTTGCCTTTAGAGCTCTTTCAATTTTAAATCTTGATGCACGTTGAAGGAATATGATTCCATTCAAGTGATCTATTTCATGTTGAACACATCTTGCACCTATTCCATCAAGTGTAATAATGTGTTCCTCTCCCTCAGAATCAAAATACTTTAATTCAATTACTTTTGATCTTTTGATCATCAGATAGATATCAGGAAATGATAAACATCCTTCCTTTAATAAATCTGTTTCCTGTGACACTTTAAGTAACTCAGGATTAAAGAATGCTTTGATACCTGCATCAGCAGTTTTCATTACAAACATTCTGTATGGAAGACCAACTTGGTTTGCAGATAATCCTATTCCACCAAATCTTTCCATCGCTTCAGACATTTTCTCTTCAATAAGTTTTGGGTCTTCAGGGGGGTTTTCGAAGTCAAATAGTTCAGGGGGGTTCCTAAGAACCTTTGATGCTTCTTCTATTAATTCTAACATAGTCTATTTCGTAATTAATCCTGATGATGTCATATATAATGCCTTACCTGACCATCCACCTGAACTTCTAGTTCTTAGTGTAATGGGTAATACACATGTCTTACCAGTTGGTTTATGTTTAAAGTGTACTTTGAAAGACTGTTGTCCATCTTTGTACTCTATTTTAATTGAACTGTATGCACGTTTATCTTTCTCTAAGAAGATTGCTTTTAGTTCTTCGTTCTCTCCTACATCTTTGATAACAGATTTTGACTCTGCACCAATCAGGAGTTTGTAAGGACATGGAGTTGAATCTGCATCAGGGTATGTATAGAACCCCATAGTGTTCAACATGTATTGTAAGTTGACATCTTTCTTCAGGTGTTTACTGAAACTGTCTATAAGTGTATTCCTATAAGTGTAATAGAAACCATCTTGATAAAAGTTTAATCCGTGTTTGATAAACTCTCTTGCAATCTTAACGAATGTAGATTTTGAACCACCTTCAGTGTACTTCTCTTTTGACACTTTCTTTAATAGTGGTGTGATTGATTTCTTTAATTGTACATTTTTTACATTATCAAATGCAGTTTTGAGTGATTTATCAATGAATCCCTTGATCGTTTTGACTTGTTTAGTGTCGTTTAACTTTTCGTATTGTGCAACGATAGATGCATTCATTTTAGGTGTTGCATCTTTACCACCTGCGATCTTATTAGAATAACCTACGAAACCATCATCAAGTTCAATGATAACATCTGAAGGATTTAAATCACTAATACCATTACCCTTTCCTCTTGGAACCCAATATAGTTTCTTTATAGTTCTACCTTTAAGGTCATTCAATACTGCAGTTGCATTTGACATTCCTATTTTGATGTCTCTTTGTGCAGTTTCATCTTTATCTAAAAGATCGACTAATTCTTCATAGGTTACTTTTCCACCTTCACCATTTAAGATACCAGTGTCACCAGTCTTACCAGCTGTAATTTTTTCCCATTCAATACTATCCATGTTCTTTTCTGCTTGATGAACCATGAAGTATACTGTTAAGAATTCATTGACGTTAGATGATGCAGTAGAGTCCTTACGTTTCTTCATTCCGAAGTGGTCTTTAACTGCAGACTTAGTTGTTCTTATATAATAGGGTTGGTCTACTCCATCCTTCTCGACTTGGAAAAAGAATTTACCATTACCTAATGTAAGTAACTCTTCTCCTGCTGGGGTGTTGGTACACTTGAATTTGATTTCACCATCACCCACTATATTAGTGATGGGTTCCATCTTAGTATCTAAAATATAATAGGGATTGAATACACCTTTTCGTTGATAATCAGGACTCACAGTTAACTCAGAGATAACTCTCTTAGTGTTCGTTGTAGTGTCTAATCCTGTGAACTCTGAAAAACTTTTCATAATACTATTTATCTATTCTGCGATGCGAGAGAAGTTTTTATGTTTTTCAAAACGAATCACATTCTCAAACTTGTCATATAATACATCACCTTTATGACTAATAATAAATGCATTAGTCTTCTCTGTCAAGGTGTTTAGAAGTTTTAAGAAATCATCTGTTCCATTAGTGTCAAGTGAACTATCAAAAACTTCGTCTAATATCAATAGATTAGTGTTCACTGAGTTCTTCATACGTGCAACAGCTCTCCAAGTGAATAGTAATGATAAGTCAATCCTCATCTTTTCACCCTGTGAGAAGTTATCGTATTTGAATACATCCCTGAACCTAGACTTGATGGTTTCTTCAAATGATTCGTTTAATTCAAAACCAACATAGAATTCTAATTGTGCAAGATACTTGTTAATCAGTTTGTTCATGATTGGAACGTACTGTTTGATAATCTTTTGTCTTACACCTTGATCACGTAGAAGTGTCACTGCAATATCATGATAGTGTTTCTGTTCTACTAAATTCTCTTTCTTTCTGTGTAGGATGTCTAAAGAATCTTCTTCAGTTTCTATTTCATCTTGTACATTATTGTTCCCTGTTTGTTCTTCCTCAAGTTTAGTAATCTCTCCTTGAATCTTCTTAATAAATTTTTGGTTTGAAACCACTTCCGATTGAAGAAGTCCGATATCCTTTTGTACCTTTTCGATACTATCCTGTACCTGTGAGATTTCGTCGAGTCTTGATTGTGCTGAATTAATCGTCTCCTCGATTGATGCAATTGCATGGTTGATCTCATCTGCCTTCGCCTTGCGTTCTGCAATGTGTTTCTCCTTGTGTTCTTGATCTAACCCCTGTTTACACGTTGGACAGTCATCATTTTCCTCATAGAATTCGACATCTTTAATTGCCTTTCTACGAGCCTCTTGCAACTGTCTCTCCAATTCTGTTGCTTGTTTGAGTCTATCGCCTTGAGGGTCTTTATCCTTGATGGTGGATTTTTTCTCCACCACATCTTTCGTCTTTTCATCCACTTCTCCTAAAAGTTTATCGATGTTATTTTGTGTTTCATCAACGGTGGATTCATACTGTTTGATTTTCTTTTCACGATTTTCACGAAGTGCATTGAGTTGATTATTAAGTCCGTTGATACGTTCTTCTAATATTTCAATTTCATGATTATTGTCATTCACTTCAATCTTGTGGTCAGAAATCTTTTTCTTTAGTATGTCAGACATAGTTGTAAAGATAGAGATATCCAACAAGTCTTCTACAAGTTTACGTCTTTCAACTGCCTTTAACTGCATGAAAGGTGTAAAGTTTGCAGAACCTAGTATTGCGACTTGAGTAAAGGAACGGTAACTCATTTTGAGTACGTTCTTTTCTAGGTGTTCTTGATAGTCTCTCATGGTTGCATCTTGATTGATAAGTACATCATTCATGTACAATTCAAACTTATTTGGTTTCGCACCACGGAGTACTTTGTATCGTTTCTTACCAATATCAAACTCAACCTCAACTACAAGGTCACGTCCATTGATAGAATTGATAAGAAGGTCTTTCTTGAGATTACGGAACCCTTTACCATAGAGTCCAAAACAAAGTGCATCTAATAGGGTAGACTTCCCTGCACCATTCTCTCCCAAGATTAATGTTGTTTGATGTGAGTCTAGTTGTATTTCAGTAAACTTGTTACCTGAGCTCAGTAAATTTTTGTATCTTACTTTTCGAAAATTTATCATAGATAGTTATGTTCATCAAGGGCTTCATTATATAATGAGGTCATCAAATCTGTAAGAGGTTTTTTCTTCCCTTGAATGTCGAGACCTTCTATGTACTTTGTGAGGATGGTTAGAGTGTCTTCAACGTCACCCATATCTTCATCATCCATAAAGTCCATGTGTTTATTATCGTCAACAACTGAAACATGAAGAGGACTTACTGCATGTATTTTGTCTAAGAATGTATCAAACCAATAAGGATTGTCTTTATTGACAACTACAATCTTAGTAAACTTACCAGTGTATTTTGAGTAATCTGCATTTGATATTGTTTCAAATGTTTCCTTTGTATCATCATAGAATGCCTTTTCAAACATTGTAATAGGATTGTGTACAGGAAGTAGATCACGTGTTTCAGTATCAAAGATATGAAAGTGTTTACCATCACCATAGTCAGACCAAGTGAATTGCATCTGAGACCCTAGGTATCTGATATTTGCGAATTCAGATTTTTGATGGAAGTGTCCACTTAAAACTTTCTCGAATCGTTTTACATAAGAATGGTCAAGTCCATGTTGACACGTCATGCCTGGCATCATCAATGCACCTTCAAATTCGAAGTGTCCCATACACCATTCTGCATTTGCGTTCATTAAGAATTCAACTGAGTCTGCATAGTTCTCAGGATTAATCCATGGAACCAGTGCAACATTAAACCCATCAAAATCCTTTACAATAGGTTCAGAAATAACGTTAACGTTTGGTTGATTGTATAACAACAACTCAGGTGCATTAACATCATTGGTATTCTTATAATAGGTGTCATGGTTACCTAGAATCAAATCCATAGTAATCCCACGTTCATTCATAGGTTCTATAAAGTGATCTAGATTTGCCTTCATAGATGCAAAGTTAATATACTTTCTTCTATCAAAGTAATCTCCTAGGTGGACAATGTGTTTAATATCATGTTCATCCAAATATGGAAAGAACACTTCATTATAAAAACGACCTTGATATTTGGCCATTTCAATCATGTCACCTCTGACACCACAATGGGTATCGTTCAGTATCGCAAATTTCATTCTGTAAATTTATCTAATGTTGATGTTTTCTTTTTGTTTGTTCGTTTTGATTTCCTTGGTTCGTATTCAACACGATTCATGTTCTCTTGCATCCACTCTACGTTGGTATTGGTTAAACTTGGGTCATAGACTCCATCAATCGTTTCGAAAGCATCCATGGTCACATTCGTTGCATCAATCGCCTGTTGTTTTATGAATACCTGTTTCTTCTCCTTTTGAATTCGTCTTAGGAATGCATAATAACAGATTTGAGTGACGTATGCGAATGCATTATTTGATTTTTCTTGATTAAAGTTACCAATATACTGAATACAATTTTCAATTGCATCACAGATCATTTCATCCCTGTAAGTATAATTGATAAAGTTTGGACGTGTAGATAGTCGAGTTGCGATCTTATAGATACACTCTCCTATGTACTCGGTCATCCTTGGTGGGGTTTTCCCCTTTGATTCTGCGAGTTTAACCGCTTGATTAAAATCGGAGACTGCTTGAGTGAACTCTTTGTTGTTAACATAGTGTTCTGCCTTTTTAGGGTCTTTTTTAGTAGTCATACGTATATAATACACGAAAACCCCTGATTCTACAAGGGGGTTTTATATATTTATTAAACAGTGAAATTTACAGACACACCACATCCACATGATGCAGTTTCTTTAGGATTTATAAATTTAAAAAAGGAATTGAGTCCTTCTATTACAAAGTCTAGTGTCATACCTTCTATATATGGTACACTATCTTGGTCGATTAGTATAGAGAATTTTCCATAATCTACGATGGTATCATGTGCATCAGGAACCATAGAGCTATCAAAGATGTATTCAAAACCAGCACAACCCCCACCAGTAACACCAACTCTGATGTGGTTAAATCCATCCCTTTGTTGCAACGATAGGATTTGAGTAATCGCCTCATTTGTAACTTCTATCATAGTCCGTTTTCAGGATAGAGATTATGTTTCCTATGTGCAGTCTTTTGTTCCCAGTCCTCTATTGCTTTATGGATACTTTCCTCTGCAAGGACTGAACAGTGAATCTTAATAGGTGGTAAATCTAATGCATCTGCAATGTCTTTATCTTTAACTAGTTTTGCTTCTTCTATTGTTTTACCTTTTAACATATCCACAAACATAGAAGAACTTGCGATTGCAGAACCACATCCGTATGTTTTAAATACAACATCCTCGATTCTGTCATCGATATCTAGTTTTAATTGAAGTCGCATTACGTCTCCACATGCAGGAGCACCAGCCATTCCAGTTGCGACATTGGGGTCGTTGGGGTCAAATCTCCCAACGTTGAATGATTTAGGATTGTTCGTTACTTGTTCGAACCTCTCCAATACCTCTTTCGAATAGGGCATATTCTATCTTCTCCAGTCGTTCTAACAACTCTTTGAACCCATCAAATTCACAAAGACCTATAGGAGGATGAGAATCCTTCTCTAAGGTTTCTATTCTTTGTATAATTTTCTGTAGTTCATCCACTCTATATTTATATAAAAAAAATTAAAAAAGTCCCTTGTACATTCATAAAAATATGATATACTAATTATGTCCCACAGGGGATGCTTATATAAAGAGATTATCCTGCATAGGATGGGGATAGTAACCAAAAGATTCCTAACATCCCACCAAACATCGTCAACTGTATTAACGTTGGTATGACGACGAAATACATGAGTGGGTCAGGTTTTCCACTGCGAAAGAAGTCTGTCCTTTCCCACTCTTTAACCTCTTCAGGTGATGCATCTCTAGGTTTATTTAGAGGTAGAGATAACTGTGACATCAGTCAGATTTTTTTGGACACCTGTTTCTGATCATATACTCTGATGACTTTCTAAGTTCTTTCTTAGATAGTTTACCATCTTTGTTTTTGTCAGCATGCTTAAAAAGCCCAGGCTTAACGACACAACCCATTTGTGATAATTCACTAGGGACGACGAACCCATCTGAATCTAAGTCAAATTTTCTCATTCTCCAGTCATCTGCGTATGCATTTGTTACAAACCCAAGAGTAACTATAAGTGCAAAAATTTGTTTTTTCATTTGTTCTCCTAAACGATAGGTGCAATGGCGAATGTGCAAGTCACGAATACTAAAACGAGAGTCACTAGTTCAAGTGCCTCTAAAAAGTCAGCTTCAGTAGTACCACGAATTCCATGCTCGGCATCACGTACTAATTTTTTGACCAATTCAGTCATATTGTTTTATTAACTCCATTGATAATGTGATATAACTGCACGTTATACACGTGGATATTTATAAAACTTTTATTTCTAACAGATATATTTTTGAAAATTATTTTATGGACAAACTTTGTATGATTTATAGAAAGTATATGCGCCTGTGATTATAGGCAACATCATTAGAGTTGCAAGTAAAAAAATTTCCATTAGTGGATTTTCTTCTTGTCTTTAGGTGGTCTTGCAGAAAAGAAATCTTCGTATTCGTCACGTTCCAAATCCAGTTCCTCTTGCATAGCCTCTAACCATTCTAGGTCTGCTTCTTCAGGATGTCTTTGCATGTCCATCATTCTTTTTACCAAGTCATCTAATTGTGACCTGACATCTACTTGGTCACCGATTGGTAAATTATTATCTAGTGGAATAGTTCCAGTCTCTACCATGTTCAACCACTTAGATGATGCGTTGTCATAGAATGGAACTATTTGTTTATTAAGTGTGTTCCTATGTAAGATCATATCATCAGGTATTGTCACCGTAGTGTCTGATGATAAAGGTGAGTAAGGATAGAAGGTTGCAATAGTTCTACCTTTCATAGTTGCAGAGAGGTGACACATCATAGGTAATGTGACCTCGGTCTGACCTTCCAATCGTCTAGTCATACCCATAATCTCTTGACCTGTGTCAAGTCTGATTACTTCGTATTGATTAGGTACCAAATGTAAATCCTTAGGACTAGCCATCTTTTAAATCGAACTCTTGTATTTCATACGGAAAATTTTCCTCGTTGTATATATTTATTCGATCTTTAAGGTGGTTAAGTGTATAATTTTCGTTTTGTAGATCATCTGATATATCAAACAATCTCATTTTATCTTTACCTTCCGTTTTACGCAATCCTCTACCAATAGACTGTAGGTTTCTGATACGTGACTTGGATGGTGATGCGAATACAATGTTGTCGATTCGTTTGATATTAACTCCTGTAGAGAAAGTTCCGTATGATGCTAGTATGACACTATTCTTAGACTTCTCAACAATCTCTCTAACCTTTTCTCTACTTTCAGTATCAGTTCCACCATACACATAGTGTAAGTCTTGTACTCTGCCATCTAACATGGGATATAAGACTTCACCATGTTTCTCTACATATTGAAACAACACTAGTGTGTTGCCCTTTAGGGATGCAACTAAATTAGTAATGAACTGATTACGTCCTTGATGACTTACGAGATAATCCATCTCTTCTTGATATGTCATCTTCTTCTGTTTAGTATGACGAAGTATGACACAATCTATATTAATATTTGCAATCGTACCTTCTTCCATGAGTTGGTATGACGATATTACTTTTTTAACTGGCCCGAATAATCCTTCGAGTTGTAATCTATGAACTTCACTTCCATCAAGTGTACCTGTAGTACCTATACGGAAACCAGTGGAAGACATCTTCTCTAGTATACTCTTCAGTGTTTGTGCTTTGAATAAGTGTGCTTCGTCTCCGATGACTACATCGAATGACTGTAATGTTTCTTTAGGTGCTTTAGAAAAACTCTGCCATGTGGTAATGGTAATAGGTGCATCAAACACTTCTTGTCCATGATATATCTTACAGACCTTTTCTTTGTATCCATAGTCTTCGAAGTCTTTACTCATCTGTTCTACTAGAGACGTTGTAGGAACGATTATAACGGTCTTACAGTTAGGTAAGGACATTTCCCCTTCAAACCACCTACACAACATATAAATGATTAGAGATTTACCACTTGCAGTTGGTGATAGTAGAAGTTGTCTACCATATTGCACTGCAGTTTTAAATGCATCTATTTGATAATCACGTGGTTCAAAGGGAAGACCCAAGCCTGGAATTAGGTCATCACCGTTAATAAAGAAATCAACATCCTCATCTGTAAGGAGTGTCTTTTCACCTATAACATCTTCAATACCACCAAACTCAAATCCACGTTCTCTACAGAACTCATCAACGTATGGTAATAGTCCGATATAAATCTTTTTAGTCTTCAGAGAGAAGAGTCTGACTTTACCGTCCCAAAATTTATTTCGATAGGAAGGCATGAACTTTGCATTAGGTACAGTAAAGGAAAAGAAGTCATACAAATCACGTGCAAGTGAATCGTCGCAATTGACTTGCATGAAGACTTCATCAACTTTACGTACAGTAACTTTTTCCATTAGATGTATGGTTTACCGACTAACCATCCTACTAGTGATATCCTTGTACCTCTTATAACTGGTGTTACTTGATGGTGTACAAAGGAAGGGAATACAATTAGACTACCTTTCTCTTGTGCAGAGAATGGAGCTCTTCTTTTTATATCTTCGATTCTAATGATATCTTCATTGTGTCTAAGATTATCAAAAGTGTGTTGTGGTTCTAACCACTCAAAATGACCACCCTCATATTCATCAGGATGGGATAATTGTAATGTGAAACTGAGTTTTCTTTGACTACCATTCTTATATGCATCTGAACCTGCATCTGTATGCCATGTATAGAAGTCTCCTGTAACTGGTGCATCAGGTCTATGTTTATATACAGTGTATTGTAATGGTTCTAAGTAATCATATTCCCACGATGACCAATTGTTTCTTCGTGCAACTTCACCTACACCTTCGTGTATTTTTTCAAGTAGGTCTTTGGATAATGGTTGTCTTTCATCAAACCATTTAACTTCAGATTGTCTGATTTCACTTCTTACATTGAAGTCCTCATCCAATTGATCAGGGTCACCTTCTGCAAAACCAACTCTACCCTTTTCCCATGGTAATGAATCTGACTGTCTGTGTATCTCTTGAACTTCAGTATCAGAAAAAAACTCTGAAATATAACAACAATAACTTTCTAATAACATTACATACCACTCATAAATTTACGCCACTCAATAGTGTTCTTAATTGTTTGATGTCTCCATGTGATATTATCCATACATCTTTTTATGAAATCAATCTTCTCTTGGAGGTAATCCAGTTGTGTTCTTATCTTCATTATGTCAGGGTCTGCATCTAAAAAGATATTGATATCGTTCTTCATGATTTTAAGACCATCGAATGGGTCATCTGACCATCCTAGTTGTTTGATACGATCACCGTCCATTTTACCGTTAAACCACAGCCATTTGTCTTTTAAGAGCAGTTTATACTCCAACTGTTTACCTTTATAGGAAACAATGCTGTCAGTTAATAATTCGGAGTATTTAGCGTGTAGTTTGGGAACTTCTAATGATGATTTGTCGAGTTCAATATCATCAATCTCACAGTCTTTAGACCATTCTAATTTCAATTCATCTAATGTCATAATAATCCAATAGTAGTATTTTCTACTATTATACCATATTTATGGGGATTTTACGAGGTGTTTTTTATCTCGTAGTATGAAAATCTAAATGATACGTTACAGGTTACTGCCTCTGACTCTGCCCCTGATTGCAATTCAATACCACTGATTGATATTGGGAATGCATCATGGAATCTAATAAATCTATTTGGAACGTTTTTGTTAGTGTTCATTACTAGTGTAATGTCTGAATACTGATTCATATCATTATCTACTGCACTGTAAGTACCTGAACCTGTTTTAACTGAATCTACATATGCCTCATACGATGAGGGGTCTGATACAGGAACAATCGCATCCATCCAATCAAAGATTTCTTTAAAGTTTTCTAAATCTTCATCCACCAAGAACGTACAGTCTAGTGTCTCAAATGACACTTTATCGCCTGGGAAGAATGCATCCAAACCAATTCCTGTTGCAGACGTTGTTTCAGTAAATGATAAGCCTGGGATATTGCAAGACTGTATATAGTATTCCACTGTAGGAACTTTATCTATAAGAAGTCTAAAATTATTCTTATTCAGAATTGATTTGTTTATTGTTGTTTCAGCCATTTAGTTTGATAATCCTTTTAGACGTTTTAGTGTCATAGTAATCTCCGTTACGATACTCTCTCTGAACTGTCTCTTCGCAAAGATATCCATCTCTAACGTATCGTGTAGCGATAGTCCTACTAATTACATCTGTCGTTTCGACTCCATCAGGGAATGCACTTTTTTCCCATGGGCCTTCTAACACTTTCACTGTTTTTGCATATTCACTCATATTGTATACCTATAAAAATTGTTACTTTATATTTAGGTAAAAAAAAGGGTCTCAAAGAGACCCTTTTTAAAGTTCTTAAACTTTGGTTTACAGAATGTTTGAAACTGCGAACTTTCTGTAGTAGAAGTTTGAACCATCAGATGCAAGACCATTTGCAGGTGTTGAACCTACGAATGGGTTAGATACCATTCCGTATCTTGTTTTGAATCCGATTTTTGGTTGGAATGTATTCTCACCAACGGCACGAACCATTTGTAATGGAACGTATGGGCAATAGAATAGACCAGCATCGTAAGGGTTAGACCCTCTGTAACCAACTGTTAAGTAGTCAACACCAGCATAAGGGTCGATGTAGACTTTAACTCTACCGTTAAGAACACCAGCAAAAGTATTACCAGTGTCATCAACGTTTAAGTTAGTTGACAATGCAGGAGCGTAATCTAATACACCTGCCATTGAAAGAGCAGACGCTACGTCTGAAGAACAAAGGATAAAGTTACCTTTACCTCTTCTTGATTCTTTAGCGATCACGTTTGATTCTCTTTCGATTTGGAATAACAATCCTTTGAACTTCTCTACTGACCATCTACCGTTTGCATCTACGTCAAGGTTGAAAGTACCTGCAGATGCTGTTAAAGCAGCACCTGTTTTAGCTTGAAGATTAACTTCTCTAACAACTTCTCTGTTGATTTCTGCAAGGATTTCTGATGATAGAATGTTTGCAAGTTCTGATTCTGCGTCAAGACCGTGGATTGCTTTTAAGTCTTGTGCAAGTTCGAGTGTGTACTCGGCTTTTAATGCTCTGGATTTTGCAGTAACAGTTGCCTTTTCAATTGTGAAAGACATTTCGTTAAATGCGTTAGATGATGAATCACCTAAAGCTTCTGCAGTTGCAGTTGACATTCCGCCTACTGTATCAGTTGCATATCCACCTGCGAATGGGTCGCCTGATGGGTCAGCGTCAACACCTGCTGAACTGTTAGGGCCGTTTGTAGCGGAGTTTCCAGTTCTAGGTTCGTTGATACCTAATGCTTCTGATTGTGCTTCTCTAGCACCTGAAGGATAGTCATTATATCTAGCCTTCATTGCGAAAATTAACCCTGTTGGGCCTGTCATTGGTTGAACACCACAAATGTCGTAAGCAACGAGATTTGGCATAGCTCTACGTACTAATGAGATCAAAATTGGATCCCAGTTAGAAATTGCAGAACTACCAGTAGCATTTAAAGGTGCAGCTTCTTCAAGAGTAACTCTGTCTTCGTTAAGAGCTTTCTCTTGGTTTTCAAGAATAACTGCAGTAACAGCACGCTTGTAGTTATCTTCGATCTTAGGAAGATCGGAGTGTTCTAGAATCGGTTGCCACTTTTCTTGTAAGTTTTCTGATAAAAACATTTTAAGTTTTCCCCTTTAAATTAACCTAATGGTTTTAGTTTTGATAATGCAGAAGTATACTTAGACATTGTTGGGTCAAGAACTGGTTCTTTATCTTCTGATAATTCACCTGTTCCTTCTTCAACAACAGTTTCTTCTGCAATTGTCTCACCTTCAACTGGGAAGTATGCTTCTTTCAACTCTGAAACTTTCTCTTGGAAATCTTCAATGTCTTGGAAGTCTACACCATTTGATAGTGAAACCATCTTCTCTGTTTGTGATTCAGTTAAGTCTTTGCAGGCTTCTCTGATCACGTTACTTCTCTTGAGTGAATCTAACTCTTCAGTGACTTCCATATTCTTGGACACTTCACTGTCAAGTTTAGCTTCCATCTCGTCGAGACGATTTGCGAGTTCATCAATAACGTCATACTTGTCTTCAGGTACATCAACGTAGTGCTCTACGAATAATGTTTTAAGACCTTCGATAAAGTTTTCGGTCATTTCTGATCTCAAACCTCTTTCGATTGCAAGTTCGTTTTCTTTCGTCCACTCTTCTGCACAATAAGTCATGTACTTGTCCACCGCTTCTGCGAGGTCTGACTTGACTTCTTCTGTCGAGGTTTTTAATTGTTCTTTGAATTGTTCTTCAAGTTCTGTCTTGATTTCAGATACTTTAGAAGACACTGCAGCTTTGAAGATTGTTTTAGCCTTTTCAGTATTTTCTTCTGATAAGTCTAATGCTTCAGAGATAGCTGATAGGTCGTCATCTATTTCCATCTCAACCAACTCAGATTCGAGTTCAGCAGATGTTTCTTCATCTACTTTTTCTTCCTCGTCATCTTCGTCTTCGACTTCGTCTTCATCTGATTCCATTTCAGACATAACTTTTTTAACATCCTCATCGTCTTTCTTTTTCATAAGTTCAACGATGCTTCGAGCGATTTCTGCCTTTGTTAAGGACTCGTCAACTTCCTCTTCGTCATCTTTGACTTTAGAGTACATTGCCTGAAGTTTTTCTTTATCCATACCCTTCATTGCGTTGACCATTGCCTTAATTGTTTCCATCTTAGATGGTGAGTCCTTCTCAGAATCTTCGCCCTCTGAAACTTTTTTCAATTTAGGTTGTGCATCAGGTTTACCCTCACCTTTTTGTTGAGCGTCACCACTTACTTCTTTAGTTTTTTCAGCGGACTTCACAGATGCAACTGCTTTGTCAACAGGATTTTCTTCAGGTTTGACGACTTCACCTTTACCACTTTCAATTGAAGCGGCGTCAGATGAACCTTGTTTTACAGGCGCTTTGTCACCCTTTTCTGCCTTTGAATCAGGTTGTTGACCTTCTTCAATAGCCTCAACAGTTTCTTCAACTGTTTCTAGGTTTTTATCTAACTCTGCCATTTGTTTCTCCTGTTTGAGTTTTTCCTTTTTTATTTATATGTTAAAGGTTTTTAACAAACCTTTTCCATGCATTTAATTTAACTTCTTCCAACTTATTGAGCTTAGCAGACCTGAATTCATCTCTAATTGACTCAATTTCAACTGCTTTGAGGATACCACCTTCCATAACCCATTCTACACCTTCCATAATACCTTCTACGAAGGCCTCAGGAGCAGAAGGGTCTGCGACGATATCACCTGCAGTTGCAAGTTGGAAATCACTTTTAACGTATTGTGCGTTTCCCTTTTGTTCTAGTGAACCTAGACCTCTAGAAGAAACACCCAACTTTGCACCATCATCGATAAGATTTTTAACAATATTACCATTTGGTGTACTTAAAATCTTTGCACGTCCCACATAGTTATCACCATCTTCTTCTAATTTAGTGATCATGTGCGACACTTTGTCAAGATTAATCGTAGGGCCGTCAGGATGTCCTAACTCACCGAATGCACGATCTTTCTCAACGAATTCTTTTACATAACGTTTTACCTCTTTCTGCATTACTTCTTTAGGGTAAACACGTCCATTTCTGTTCTTAATTTCTGACTGCATGAAGACACCTTCGATGAAGTAATCTTTCTTACCATCTTCGTTTTGTTCGATGATTACAGGTTGTACACCGTAATCATTAAATTCTGATATTAATTTCATCTAGTAAATCTCCAGTTTTAATTCCGTCATACGACATTTGTAACATGATTTTTTTCATGTCTTTTGTTTCTTTTTCTGCCGTTTTCATGTCTTTATAAGGGTTACCTCCAGTGAAATCATCACCGTTCAGGTAGACATGTATCTTACCCTTTTTGTCTTGGGTATAGACTATCTCTATCTTCTTCCCACCGACTTTTTCTATATCTCTCTTAACCTCTTTTTCACCTCTAGGTGCCTTGAACTTTGCTTCGTTCAATTCTTTAGATATAGATGCGAAAGTTTTCATTCGGAATCGTCACCTTCAGTTGTTGGATTGTCCATCCAGTCTACTTGTTTCTCAACTCGTTTCATGTCAACAGCGTCAGCAGCCTTTTGTTTGATACCATCAAAGGCAGCTTCTTTTGCATCGTTCCATTGACCTTTTTCGATATGGTCTACAACTTTTCTTGCATTATCACTCATTTATTAAAATCCTCCGAAATCATCGTCGTCTTCGTCACCACCCTCTGCCTTTTCGGTCTCGATTTGTTTGTCGAGGACTGCGATTTCGTCTTCTGTTTGTCTGAGAATATACTTACGTATATACTCATGACTATAATATTTACCAACGTATTCTTGAGCCTGACTCAACGTATCAAGTCTTTCTCTTATGATTTCTGCATCCTTCAACTCTGTAAAGTGGTTGTCAGTTGCGAAATCAAACTGCATGAAGTCTTTGATACCATCAAACTCTTCTGCAGAGACTACATCCTTCAATACAAGTTGTGTTCTTAATACATCTATGAACACTCTTGCAAATTTCTTTTGAAGTCTATTAGTAAACTTATTAAACTTCAATTCGTCTCTAGAAATCTCAGATGCACGACCCATGTTAAAACCATTGTCTGCTTCTAATCTAGTTCTAGGGACATTCAGTGATTGATATAGTTTCTTCTTGAAGTATTCTATATCTTCAATCTCTGATAAATTCTGTCCGCCTGGAAGTGTACTTATCTCTGTACCTCTTCCACCTTCTCTACGTGGTAACCAAAAATCCTCTAACATCGACATGTGTTTGCGATCATCCTTGATCTCACCAGTATCTGCATTATAAACAAGTTTGTTTCTGTACTTGTTCATAACATCGGCAAGATACTGTTCTGCCTTTGCCTTTGGAAGGTTACCTACATCAATGTAGAAAATCCTTCTTTCAGGTGCTCTTGATATTCTATAGATAACAAGTGCATCCTCCATCATTGATAACTGATTTGCAGTCTTCAATGCTTTGTGAAGGTATCCGATTACAACATTCTTAGTGTAATCTAAAAGACCTGAGGTTGTATATGTAACTGCCTCAGGTGCAATTTTTAAGGTAGCACCTTCTGTACCACCTGTCTTATCAAAACCTTTATCATTAAAAACGTAGAACTCTTCTACCTTCTTAATCTTTTCAATACCCTTTCTATCTTTTTCTTTCTCTACGTTACGTACCTTTTTAATTTTTAAAGGGTCAATGATACGTAAATCTACAATACCAGCCTTTTGACGATTAGAATTCACTACCTTATGCAGATAAATTCTACCGTCAACGTACCACTTTCTGAAAATTTCATGAGAGTTCTGATTGAACTTCATTAAAGATAGGATGTATGCAAACTCGTCTTGTATCTTAGTCTTGATACTATCAGAGAGTTTAACATCTCTGAGATCGAGTGAAACAATCCTATCTGCCGAATCAGATGTGATACACTCATTTATAATGTCTTCGATTGCAGAATCACACTCAGGTATTAACGACACTTCACGATATCTTCGAATGAGTTCTGCCTCATTCTTGATACCACCTTCCATGTCGACATACGAACCATACGCACCACCAGTGATAAATCCGCCTGGCTGTGACTGTATGACTGGTGTTCCGTCATCGTCTACAGGTGGAACAAACGAAGGCCCTTTGACCTCCGTTGCCCTTAACTCGTCTTTTTTACGAGTTATTTCAAACCCAAATAATTCCATACTGATATTTATAACACCCTAAAAAGGGTATTCTTCACTGTTTTTAGACTACTCTGTCCCAGTGAGAGAATTCAAAATCAACTGTGAACTCTTCTAATGCATCGACTGATTCGTATGAAAGTTCGATTGCACCAATGTTAGAAGGGAACATGTTAAAGAATTCGTATCTCGCCAGTACTGAGTCGTCTTTATTAAGTTGTTCTACAAATGCACGTGATAATAAGTAATCTGTGTCAGTTGCACCTTCACCACTATCTAATGCTTGAATCTCTTGTTGCCAACCTTCTAAGGCTGTTCTTGCAGAGAATTCTACATCATTAATGATAGTAACACTCCATGGTTCGAAGGTTCTGTCCCCTGCGAGTTTAAGAATGTGACCTCTAAAGTTTACAGGTACCACTCCAACTGTTGCAGGTGGAATTTGTGCAGCTTTACACAGGAATTCGATCTTATTACCAGCACGTGGTAAGAACACTCTAAATCGGTTAGCACGTGGGCCTCCACCGATCAATTGTGCTTTAAATTGGTCTATTGTTGCCATTTATCTAATCTCCTTAAACTGCACCGTATACTTCTTCAAACTCAACACCTGAACGTGTTGCGACGAAGTTTAATGTTACAAAGTTAATTGACTTAGCAGGTTTGATGAAGATTGAACAAACAAATTCGTTTCTATCGATAACTGAATCTGTGTTGTTTGTTTCATCACAAACTACTGAGAAGTCTACCAAACCTCTTCTATTCTTCACATCTCTTAGGAAAGGTTCTACTGCACTTCTAAACTGAGCTCTTGTGAATGCATCATTGAATTCAAAGAGTTGTGCTTGAGCGGCAGTTGCGATTGCTTTCTCCAATACGATGAAGAGTCTTCTGACGTTAATTCTGTCGAATGCACTTGTTGTTGACAATCCTGTTTTATCACCGAAGAGAACTGTACCTTGTCCTGCGAAAGTAACCACTGGGTTAACTCTTGCACGATAAAGGTCATCTCTAGATGATTTTCTTGGATTGAAAGCAAGTTTTGTAATACCTAAGTATTGTCCTCTTGAGAAACCTGCAGGTGAGTACCATGGGTCTCTTAACAAGTCAGATCGTGCCATAATCCCTGCAGTATGGGGGTTTGCAGGTATGTAACAATATCTGTCATTGAATCTATCGTACTGATAAACCCAAGTTGAATCGAATACAACGTATGATGAACTTGTTGCAGTATCTACTGTTGCAATAACGTTTTTCAATCTGTTATTTTCAGATGTAGGTGCAAAGTGATTTGCTTCACTGTTTGCAGTACCCAAAACGTCTTTCTTCATTGGTGATGCAACAAGGATACAATCCTTTCTTGTTTCACAAAGTTGAATACCTTGGTTGATGATAGTTGTCCAATCTGCTAAACTATCACCGTTGTCTGTTCTAGTTGAACCTACGATCAAGAACGAGATGTCAGATGCAGATGCATCTTCAAAATGATCTTGCCATGCACCGTAGATAGTCCCAGCAGTTGGTTCTGTACCATCTGAACCTGAACTCAATGATGAGTTATTTACTGCAGAAGGTCTTCCGAATGCTGTTGTAGCTGACTGTACATGTGTTCTATGTTCGTTAACTGTAGTGTGAGTTGATGTTGTATGCGCTGTCCAATAAACCCACTGTGAATCTCTTTCGATTACATCTCTGTAATAATTAGAGTTTCCATTTGAATCTTTTGAGTCAGATGCAAGGGATACAAAAGGATACGATTCCAATACTGTGTTAGCAGTACCTGAAATTGTTCCATCCTCATCGACAACCACTACGTGTATTTCGTCGTCTGAACCACCTGCTGATAATGCAGATGCAGACTTTGCTGGAGCTTTGTTGAAAATGTTGTAGAACTCCCAATACCTATTGACGTTAGTCGCCGCAGAAACAGCAACTGTAAGTCCTGTTCCAGTAGGTTGTCCTATTGCTTCGATAGTTAATGAATCTGTTGCGATTGCAGTAATACGGTACTGTGTATTATGACCTACTTGGTCAAATTCAATGATATCTCTAACATTGAAAGAAGCACCTTCTCCTGCACCAACAGAAATTGATGTGTTACCTTCAGCCTCATTTCCTGCAACTGCACCTACACCTGCGTTGAAATACGCATTTGCAGATGGACATACTGAAACTTTAAGTGAATTACCTAAAGCACCAGCAAATCTTGCAGTCCATTGACCTGTAGTCCCACTCAATGCACCATCTCTGGCAATATTTTGGTAGTCTGTATCATTTTTGATAAGTTGAGTCCCACCACTTGAGTTAGAGTTATACAACCCTGAGTTGTTTAATCTGATAACTCGTAGTGCTGAACCATATTTCAGGAACGATTCTGCTGAATAGAAGTCTTCTGCTGAAGCATCTGTATTTGCAGGTTCGTAGAAAATGTCGACTAAACTTTTCGCATCTGAAACTGTTACTACTTCATCAACAGGGCCCCATTGAAATGTACCAGCAAATCCTCCAACCGTGGAAGAAACTGCAGGTACAACATTTGTAAGGTCTATCTCTGAGACCTGTACGCCTGGTGATACTTGAAATGCCATACTTTTTCTCCTGTTAATGTAAAAAGTTTTCTTACTGTTTTATTTATAAGTTTATTACTTTTAACGTTACTATTATGTGTCTGTAAACCATCTATCTCCATTCACATCTACAAATGAATTACTAGATTCATCCTCTTGATGGAAGAAGCCTGGGGGTAACAGATCATCTTCAATTAGTTTTTGTTGTTCTGAGTACAATAAATCCTTTACTGCACGATCAGTTAGAAATGTAAATTGTTCTGTTGTTACAAACCAACTGAATAAAACTAAATTCATCACTGTGTCATCATTATAACCTCTATCTGCCTCATAACTATTACCCTTAATAACAAATGTCATTAATTCTGTAATAGTTGCTCTATCACATAGAAGTAATCTGTTTTCTTCTAAAAGTTCTTTGAGTGTAGAACACCCAATTCTTTTTATACGTCTGTTCATCGTTATACCAATATCAGACGCCTTTTGAAGACCCTGTGCAAATACGTTAGGGTATTCAATGTCAAAATGCAACTGTGTTGCAACCGTAGAACCTTCTGCATTGTTTTCTATAATAACTAATGCTTCATTATACGGTCTTACGTATTTATTAATTATGTCAGGTAACAAGAGCGATGAAATCATATTATCTCTATATGTTAACACCTGTCTGAACGGTTTCGCAGATACATCGACTACGGTGAACGTAGAATAGTCCATACCACGTCCTGAGGACACGTCTACTGTACAGACATAGTTATGCTCAGGTTGAGGTAACTCATAGACTTTTACACCGTCTTTACCCCACTCATGGTCTCTTGCTCGCATTCCTAAGAGCGTATCTGCGTTGATAAGGGTTGCACCTGTCCCTAAGAAACTATTACCGTATTCCTGTTCAAATTGCGCCTCAGAGGTATTTGCAATGGTCATCTTCTTCCATTCTTCATCTCTGCCTGGCACATCGTACCAATTAATTGTAAAATGTTTATACTCTGATTGTCCGTGAACTGCAGATTCATATATCTTATGGAACATATTACCCACACCATTTGCAGTAGATGTAATAATAACCTTTGAGTCTTTACCTGAGGTTACCACTGGATATGTTGCAGTATAGAACTCTTCTGCACCTTCTACGAATGCAAACTCATCGAGATATAGTAAGTTGATTGACATACCACGAATCGAACTAGAAGATGTTGCGGCTGCGACTACTTTAGAATCATTACCAAATTCTATCGAACCTTTGTTAAGAATCTTAACTCCAGGCTGCAGAAAGAATGGAACAGACTCTAACATAGTAACGAGACGTGCAATCATCTCCCTTGCAATTGCACCTTTGTTTGCAAGTATAGCAACTGTAACTTCAGGATTGAACAACAAATACCATAATAGATATGCACAAGATGTAATTGATTTACCACTCTGACGTGATGCGAGAACAACATTAAATCTGTTTGAATTATAATGATTGATTAATTTTTCTTGATATCCACGAAGTTCAAAAGGAACTAAACCTTCGTCAAGTGATATAATTTGAGTGTAAGATTGAATGAAATAACAAGGGTCTTTAGTACACTTCAAGTACTCTTTTAATTCTTCTTCGGTATACTGGTGGTTGATGCCAGAACGTTTGATTAAGTTATTACCGAGATAACCCTCATTCTTAGGTTGTACCATTAGTCTTTATTCTTTTTCAGAAACTTCTGCAAGTCAGATGTTGACCCCACATATAGATGATTGTGTTGTGTCTTTGGTGCATCTTCACCTTCTAGTTTCTTTAATTTACTTTGTAGATCAATAAGTTTTTCTGCAGTCTCACCCACTGTTTTAATTAATTGTCCTGCAACTTCGTATGCACGTGGATGTTCCGTTTCTTTGGATAGTTCTAAGATACCATCGATTGCATCTTGTCCTCTCTCTACGAGATTATAAAGATTCTCTCTGGCATATTTGTAATCTGTTTCAATATTCTCTGTTCTTGCAGGAAGTTTGA
>Ga0255754_10000942_pt1 | contig 22761 bp, 13 predicted proteins | sample 101ome_22_FD_179954 | JGI IMG/M metagenome (GOLD analysis project Ga0255754, IMG submission 179954) | Coastal salt marsh microbial communities from the Groves Creek Marsh, Skidaway Island, Georgia - 101412BT metaG (version 2) | ecosystem: Environmental > Aquatic > Marine > Intertidal zone >... | reverse complement strand
AAAAATGTCACGGTTTTTCCGGACAATCCTGCCCGAACGCCATTTTTGCCGAGCGTGCAGGGCATTTGCACCGTTTTCGACGAATGCACGGGGCAGGCACGTGCCCTGATTGACAGTGAGCTACTGACTTTCTGGAAAACCGCCGCCGACAGCGTGCTGGGGGCCAGACTGCTGGGTCCGGCCGAACCTGAACACCTGCTCATCTTCGGCGCAGGCCAGGTTGCCCGTTCATTGATCAATGCCTACACCACAATCTTCCCCTCGATTGCGACCGTAACCCTTTGCGTCCGTCGTCTGCAGTCGGCAGACTGGCTGAAGCAAAAATTATCCGCTGACGAAAATCGTCCTCCTTTTGTCCTCAGGCTCTCCACGGAGCCGGCTGCTGTGGTTCCGCTTGCCGATATTGTGGCTACGGCCACTACGTCAGAGACACCTGTGCTGCAGGGTAACTGGCTCACGGCTGGTGCTCATGTGGATCTGGTCGGCGCCTACACGGCCAACATGCGGGAAGCTGACGACCACACGCTGCAGTATGGAGCCCTTTATGTCGACTCTCGCGACACCACTGTTGAGCATATCGGTGAGCTGGTGATACCCCTCGCCAGCGGAGCGATTCAGCCTGACAGTGTTCTGGGTGACCTGTATGACCTGATCGCGCGAGGTGCCGGAGACGGCGGGCGGATCAGGGATCCGCAGCAAATCACGGTCTTCAAAAATGGCGGGGGCGCTCACCTTGACCTGATGGTGGCGCATCATCTGATGTCTTTGTCCCCTTGAAGAGAGCTAGTTCCTTTCGAGCAGCTGCGCAAAGCGACCGTTTGACAGCATGAGGGTCAGCTCCCGGTAGCCGCCCACGGACTCTTCTCCGACAAAAATCTGCGGCAGGGTAGACTGCCCTGAGCGTTGAAGCAGCTCGGCGCGCAAGGCAGGGTTGCCGTCTGCTGCAATCTCCTCAAATACATAGCCTGCTTCTGCCAGCACCCGGGTGGCTCTGGTACAGAAGCCGCAAAATTGTCTGGTGTAAACCGTGATTGTCCGCATAAATGGTGATGGCCTGAAATGTACTGGGCGAAATCAGTCTGCCCGTCCTGTGGATACAAGTCCTGGATGATGACCTTCTGATGTTGGCTTTTAACCGAGCAAGGATAGAGCAGCGCAGAGCATGAATCAAAAATCAATGAGTCCCGCGCGTTCAGGGTCGCTATTGGTTCGTCTGCCCGATCTCCTGACATCCGCCACACGCTGCAGGGTCGGTAGCAGAATCGTGCCAGGTCGCAGCAAAGGTCCCGATCCAAGGGCCGCTTCAGCGCGTAAGGTACCGAGTTAGCGACTTGAAACAGACCCGGACCTTTTATGAGACTGCGCACTGGAAAACTCTGGTTTTGCGTGTTGCTGCTGCAGGTGACCACGTTACATGCGCAGGATGCTCCGCCCGATTTTCTGTCCCCAACAGGCTGGCGAAGCGATATTGGTTTGGGAATCATCGTGAACCCGGAATATCAGGGTGGGGACCGTTATCGCGTGCTGGCGGTTCCGTACTTTGATGTCAGGTATTCAGACCGTCTGGGCGTCAAAACATTCTTCAATGTGCCACAGGGGCTCGGCACCTATGTGGTGCGTCAGCGGCTGCCTGAGGGTCATCGGTTCGCCGTATCCGCTGCCCTGGCGCCGGGTTTTCAGAATCGGGACACGACCGAGTTTGCCGGGTTAGACACCTTCGGCGTCGGTCTCGAAGCCAGATTGGGCGCAGAGCTGGATGTGGGCAATTGGTCCTTTCGAGCAGGTTTGGCTCAGGGTATCGTTTCCGGGCATGGTGGCCTCTATGGCAACCTCGACGCCAGCTATCGGATTCGCCTCGGCAGGGGTGCCTTAGCCGGTCTGGGGCCGAGCATCCGCGCGGGTAGCGGAGCCTACATGTCGGCCCTTTATGGTGTTAGCCCGCGAGAAAGCCAGGCGTCAGGACTGGCGGAATATAGCGCCTCGTCCGGGATCGAAAGTCTGGCCTTCCAGGGGATTGTCAGCCTGCCGGTCGGAGAGAACTGGCGCTTGACCAGTGTGGTGAGGCTGGGTGAGCTGATGGACGAGGCGGCCGGCAGTTCGCTGATCACGCAGCCCACGCAGTTTTTCGCCGTCACTGCACTGACCCGGTCGTTCTAGCGCGCCCTATCATGGCCCGTCAATTGTTTGCTGTCCCGATAGCCGGCAGATCTGTCTGCCCGATTCAGTCCTCTGCCAGCGCCTTGTCAATGGCACAGGTCAGGCTGTCACTGGATTGCTTGAGGGCGCTGCGAGTATTCCTGAGCCAGAGTTGATGCCCCTGCTCGATTTGCCGTTGTTCTTCGAGCGCCGCGCGGGTTTCTGCCGGAGCCGGGCCGCCATAGATTGCACGCACGTTTACGAAATTCACCGCGCTGAGCGCATCGTCAAACTCTGCTTCACTCAGATTGAGGTCCCGGTTCGTCTTTTCTAAAGTCGCTTTCTTAAGCATCTCATAACTGATGTCCCGATCTTCCTCCGTCGATTGCTTGACCAGGTGAGCGACGATGCTGTGCGCAAGGCTGAAGGGGAGGCCTTCGCGGCGCACGATGACATCAGCCAGTTCGGTGACGGTAATGAAATTTCCCTCCGCTCGCGATCTGAGTAATTCCAGATTGAATTCGGCTGCCGAGAGCGCATCAGACAGCAGCGAGACTGCCCTGACGGCATCTCTGACTGCGGAGAAATTGAGCGGCTGAAGGTCATCTTCGACATCGTTGATGTCGCCGAAAGGCGTGTTGTGAACGCTGGTCATGACTCCCATGACCTGACCGAGCGCCTTGCTGGCAATGGCACGAACGTGTTCAATCGCAACCGGATTTCGCTTCTGTGGCATGATCGAGGAAGCCTGCACATAGCCGTCCGGCAGCCGGATCACATTGAATTCAGCCATGGCCATCAACAGGAATTCCTGCGCGAATTTACCCACATTGATCAGCATGGCAGAGGTCGCACCGAGCAGTTCCGTGAAATAGTCAACCGATGCAATGGAGCCGTAACTGTTGCGGGTCGGCCGGCTAAAGCCGAGCAGTTCCGCGACTCGGTGTCTGTTGATCGGAAATCCTGTAGTCGTGATCGCACAGGCGCCGAGTGGGCTGTGATTTAGATTGTCGAACGCGTTTTTCAGCCGGGAAACATCCCTTCCAGTATTTTCGGCCATAGCCAGCAGATAGTGGGCGATGGTCGTAGGCTGGGCGGGTTGCGTGTGCGTATAGGCAGGCATCAGCGAGTCATGGTGCTGTGCGGCTAGATTCAGAAAGACCGACTGCAGCCGAGTACAGGCGTCTATCAAGTCCAGTGTCTGCTCTCTGAGGCGCAGGCGATAAATAGTAACGTCAATATCGTTCCGGCTGCGGGCGGTATGCAGTTTTCCAGCAATATCCTCGTCCCCGACTTCTGCAGCAATGGCTCGCTGGATGAAATAGAACAGATCTTCAACGCTGCCGTCGTACTCTGCGCGGCGGATCGTTTCAACATTCAGCTTCTCAATGGCTCTCAGGATTTCTGACAGTTCACCGTGAGTGACAATGCCTTGCTCACCAAGCATTAGGACGTGAGCGCGATCAACGTCCAGGTAATGTTCCAGCAGATATTGTTTGGCATCAGCAAAACAGTCACTGAGCACATTGTCCTTGTAAGCCTGGGCTGGAAATCTTTCGCTCATCTGTTGTCCATTTGCTCCGGCGCTGCAGTTAGGCTCAACAGATTTGCGAAAATTCTGTAGGCGCCCGGCACTCCGTTAGGTAACTGTCGAAACCAGGAATAGGAAGTGTAGACATAATGTCCCTCACCGATGCGGGTGTGCAACATCGCTCCGTCGCTGGCGGGCTCCCCCTCGTCGTGCGCTTCTGTCAGAGGGGTGAAATTCTCCCGGTCGAAGTCCGTAAAGTTATAGTTATTGCGTTCTTGCACCCAGCCGTCGAAATCCTGAACGCCGATGCGATTCGGAAAGTTGAATACCGGATGGTCCGGTGCGAGCAGGGTAATCGCCGCGTTTTCATCGACCACCCGGACGTTGCCGTCCATGCTCACCGGATAGGGAGCAAGGCCCTTGCTGGCAAAGTCCGGCTGCTGATACTGAACGATCAGTGTGCCTCCCTGTTCGACGAATGCCAGTAGTCTCGCATTATTGGCAACAAAAGCTTCTCGCGTCTGGGACGCGCGAATGCCAATGATCAGCGTGTCGAACTGTGACAAGTCTCCGGAGGTCAGATCGGCATCAGACAACAGAGACACGTTCACGCCCATGCGACGCAGGGCGGCGGGTACTGTGTCACCGCTTCCCATGATATAGCCTACCTGCACGTCAGCAACAGCAACGTCGACAATCTGGATTTCGGTGGTGGCAGTCTGATAAGTGCGGTGGGTGCGGATATGCGGATAGGCAATCTCCCGGACAGTCTGGTCAAAGCGTGTGCCTGCAACATTTGCGCTGCTCAGGAGTCGGTAACGGGCGGCTTCGACATCCTCTGGCAGCCTCACCGTAAAGGCCAGGGCTGCACTCGCAGGGGCTGGCGCCAAAGTAAAATCGGCGAAAGACGGTTCGAGTTGCCACCCCGGGGGCAGGCTGAGCTGTGCCGTGCCGCTGATGGCTTCGTCGCTGTTGTTCTGAATGGTGAGTACGACAGGTATTGGTGCCGCTGCGATCGATTGTGGTATCACCAGAAGGTCTGTCGCGGGTTCGACTGAAACACTGGGAACCACATCAACCCGTCGCCGGAGCTCTCCGCGCACCCGATCAAGCTGTCGATATTCGACTTCCCGTTCTGCGCTGATTTCGATACCACCGATTTCGACAGTCACTGAGGCGACGAGCAGCGGCTTTGCAAATGGCAGCGTTTTCGCCTCGTAATCATTGCCCCATGCGTAGGCGGAACCCTGTTTATCTTCCACCAGCCAGTAGGGTTGGGTGAACTGGGCATCACGGGGCACGGAGACCCGGTAGACATGCTGAGCATCAAAGTGGTCTGCTCTGCGCATGCTGATTTCATTGGTCAGCACTGCTTCTGGCGAAGGCGCAAACAACCAACCGGCTGGTCCCTCAATCGTTGATTCAATTATCCGTGCTTGCGTCATCTCAGGCATGTAGGCTCGCACAGCCACAGTGGCAACACTTCCCGGCTCAAGGGTCTCCCGGTCAATCAGGGCATCAATGCGAATGCCTGCAGCAAGGAGCAGCGCCTGTTCCAGCTCCCTGCGTTTTTCCTCGAGCAGGCGCCGCGCTTCCTGACCTTGCGCTGCTGCTAGTGCTTCCCGGACCAGAGTGTGGGCGGCTGCCAGAGAAGGAACAGAAGCATCTGGCTCAAGGGGCTCAAAATCTCTCAGAACCGACGCAAGCAGATCCTGCAGATTGCCGAGTTTCTCGATGAATCCAGCAGATGCTTGTGGTTCGAACCTCGCGATTCCGATGACAGAGGTATTGATGCCGTCGAACACGGAGCTTTCCGGTACCACTGTGTCCTGATTGCTGCTGACCTGCCGTAACACAGAATACTGTGACCCCTGCAATTCCAGAGAGCCCATCTGCTGAGTTTTTTGCAGGCTTCTTCCCTGCATGCCGATCTGGAAATAGCTCTGTCCGGACAGTGGGTCGTATTCTCCGGTGTTGATTCTAAGCAGGGATGAATCCGGTGGCGGTGTGGCATTTCTTTCACTCACGTAGAGTTTCTGAACCTGCCAGGGGGTCAGCCCGCCGACAAGCTGTTCCGGAAAGCGACTGGCATCAGCGGCAGCTTCGATTGCAAGAGGCGTCAGATAACCTGCAAACTGATGATGGCCGTGACCGTCTGTTGCCGTGCCGTTCCATCTAGACACGATCACATCGGGACGAAAATTCCGGATGGTGTACACCATATCCGCCAGCATTGCGTTTTCCGGCCAGAACCGCTGCGCTTCGCTGAGGGTTTTGGAAAAGCCGAAGTCAGTGGCCCGAGTAAAGTACTGCGACGCGCCATCGAGGCGACGCGCCTGAAGCAGTTCTTCGGTACGTATGACTCCCAAGGCATCTGACTGCTCGGCGCCAATGATGTTCTGTCCTCCTGAGCCTCTGGTCAGGGAAAGGTAACCGGTGCGGGCATGCACGCGGCGAGCATGATAAGCCACCAGAGCTGAGTCCTCATCGTCCGGATGCGCGCCGGTATGAAGCACCGCGGCCGTTGTTTGCAGGCGCTGCAGCTGTCTGAAAAGACCGTTCATCCCCTGATCGTAGACCGCATCAACCTGTCCAGCTGCGGGAAGGCTCAGACAGACGAAAAATACCGAGGCCAGAAGACCTGAAATTTTCAAAATATGCTCTTGGTTCAAGCTTTATCCCTCGTCAGATAGCTGATTGATCCGCCGGCAAGGACGGTCGCACAGGTGCCGACCACATTGAACCAGAGAAATGCCAGATTGGAAAACGCACTGACTGCCCAAACCGACAGCATGCCACAGAGCAGCCCGAAAAAAGCGCCGGATGCATTCGCCTTAGGAACGGCGAACGCTAGCACGAAGACTCCGAGCAGGGAGCCGTAAAAAAAGGAGCCAAAGGTATTCACCACCTCGATGAGGGACCCCAGATTAGTGACAAACGTTGCCACGACGCAGGAAAACAGGCCCCAGATAAAAGTGCTCAGACGGGCAAATCGCAGCAGTTCTCGATCGGTGCCCTGCGGGTTTACATGGCGCGCGTAGAAATCGATTGTCGTTGCTGTGGAAAGGGAATTCAATTCCGCGGCAACGCTGGACATGGCAGCGGCGAGAATCGCGGCAACGATCAGCCCAACCAGTCCAGCTGGCATATTCTGCAGCACGAATACCGGGAAGACATAGTTGACATCATTAAACGACGGCTCTTCATTAGTCTGCTGTACAAACGAAATAGCCTCCTGTCTGATGCTGTTGAACTGGTCATTGGCTTGCTGGAAGGCACGCTTCCCGTCGGCGCCTGATGCCAGTGTCCGTGAATTGACATAGTGCGTCGCAGCCTGTCTTCGCAACTCATGGCTGTCATGGAACGCCTGTTTCAGTTGCTGATACTGCACTGGCGCCTTCTCGGCAGCATGTTGCTCCGCATCCGGATTAAAAACCATCGGCGGCGTGACAAACTGATAGAAGACAAAGACCAGGATTCCGATAAGCAAGATCAGAAACTGCAGCGGGATTTTCAGAAAGGCGGACATAAGCAGAGACGTGCGACTTTCATCAACAGAGCGTGCGGTCAGATACCGCTGAACCTGGCTCTGATCACAACCAAAGTAGGAAAGAAACAGAAACAGGGCAGCAAGTGTTCCGGACCAGAAGGTGTATTGCTCGCTCAGATCAAATCTGAAATCAACGGTTTGCAGTTTGCCCGCTGCTCCTGCCAGGAACATGGCATCCTGAAAGTGAAAACCGGGCGGCAGGCTTTGCAGAATGACAGTAATGCAGGCAGCAAGACCCAGAACGATAACCAGCATCTGCTTCACGTCATTCCATGCCACCGCTTTGACGCCTCCCATCATCGTGTAGAGCGTTGTCGAGAGACCGATCGCAAAGACAGTGGGCAATTCACTCCAGCCGAGCACGATCGAAAGGACCACTGACGGAGCGGCGATAACAACACCGACGCCCAGCGCCCGAGAGATGAGAAAAAAGAAACTGGTCAGAGACCTGGTCCGCGCATCGAAACGTTTTTCAAGATATTCATAGGCGGTAAACACCTTGGCACGGTAAAAGAAGGGCACTGCCGTCATGCTCAAAATAATCATCGCGATTGGCAGGCCAAAATAAAACTGAATGAATCTCAGGCCATCATCATAGGCTTGTCCGGTCGTGCCAATCAGGGTGATGGCGGACATCTGTGTCGCCATCACTGACAGACCAACTGCCCACCAGGGCAGGCTGCGACCGGCAAGGAAAAAGCTTTGGGTATCTGCTGAACCGCGGCTGAGGGCTATGCCGTGCCAGATTACATAGGTCAGATAGGCCGTAAGAATGAACCAGTCGAGGTTATTCACTGATCAAGCCGCAAAAATTCGGGAGAATATGACCAGTGCCAGCACGGTAACAGCAGTGTTTACCACTACCAGAACATAAAGCGATGACCACTTTTTTGAGGGCGCGGTTTGTTTGGGCGAGTGTGATGGATTCATGCCGGTGACTGTCTTTAGTCGCTCATTCTGCGAGGAGCGTCCGTCCTTCCCGCAGAGTATAGTGAATCTGCATCCATCTATCGAATCTCTCCTGCACCAGTGAATGTCGCAAGATGCCTGACGGAACCGATGCCTGGTGGATCGCTTCAGTCGAGTTACCCCGGGACCTGACGACTGAATAGTGTGCGCGGGATTATCGGAGTAGGATTTTGTAACAGGCGGGTCGTGAACGAAAAAGGCCAGCCGGCTGTCACCAGCCGGCTGGCCCAAAGATGATACTTCGAATCCTAGCTCAGCAATGGTTAGTAATCGTAGCTCAATTCCAGCCCGTACATCCGGGGGACTGTTGTGGTGCTGTTGTGACGGAAGAACTCGGCTTCCCCCGTGCGCATGATCTGCAGATGGCCGATATCATCGAGCACGTTATTCACAAAGCCCGTGATGGTCCAGTTGCCTCCAGCGGAGCGCCAGGTCATTCTGGCATCAAGACGACCATAGCTCGGTGCCATTTCAGATTCTTGCTCGAAGGGTGAGTAGTAGACTTTGTCTATCCAGCTATATAGCCCGACAAATTCAAGCGAATTGCCTCCCTGAAGCGGCATGGTGTAGTTGCCCCAGGCGGTAAACTTGCTCTCCGGTACCTGAATCAGCTGATTGCCTTTGATGTCCTGAGTCAAGGTATCAAACTCCGGATACAGTGAGATGGGAACATTGCTGTTGGATACATCCGAGATCAGCAGAGATTCAGTGTATTCACTGGGAGTCAGGCTGAAGTTTCCACCCAGAGTCAGGTCATCAGTCGCGAGCCAGAGTATTTCAGCTTCCAGTCCCCTGACCTCTGCGCCGGGTGCCGGGAGCACTGAGGTAGAGGTGCTGCCGAGTAGATTCACCTCAGTGGTAAAGGTGTGTACCGTCGAGTAGTCATACAGGTAAGCGGAGGCATTGATTCGCAGGGTATCGTCCAGAAGCTGCGACTTATAGCCCACCTCATAGGAAATCAGTTCTTCCGGATCGTAGGTCGGGGTCTGGCTGAAATAGACCAGACTGTAACCGCCGGACCGGTATCCTGAGGTGGCTGAGAAATACATCATAGTGTCATCGTTGATGTCCCAGTCCAGGTTAATTCGGCCAGTTGTTTCGGTATCCGTTCTGCTGAACGGTCTGTGGATACTAAGAGCGAATGGAATGCCACCGTTGGTTGCTTTTGGAGTGGGTATCCAGTTGCCGCCCGCGTCCTGAACGATACCCCCATTCACCATATTGACCACGTGTAGACCGCCATACAGCGCTAGGAAGCCTCCCGGCTCGGCGCCAGTCTCTGAGTAACGCCACAGATTCTCTTCCGCTTCCAGCTTATCTTCGGCATATCGAATACCAAGTGTCAGAGTGAAACTCTCATTGAGATCGAAGACAGCTTGTGTGTATGCCGCAAATGCATCACGTTTCGTCTGGGTCGCGTACAGAAGGTCTGAGCCCGCTGTAGATGGGCCATTCACTACATCGAGAGCACGACTGGAACCGTTATCTCCATACCACGCCGAGGTAAAGACATTTAGGCCACCATTGTTTCTGGCACAACTGGCCGCAGGCGTTGCCACCTGACACGAGTCCCGAGAAGTGTACAAGTTAACCATTGGCCTGCCCTGGAAGGCTAGGGTCGAGGCACTTATACCTGCAAGGCCTGGGGCACCAATCAGAGCCGCTGCTCCAGCGCTTAGTTGTGTATTATCTTGATAAGCGTTCACCATTCTGTCTTCGCCAAGAGAGGTATAGAAATCTCCGCGCTGATCTATCAAGGCATCATAATTGAACACACCGGATGTAATGGAAATTCGGTCATTGATGTCATAGAAAGCCTGAAGTTCATGAGAGCGGTACTCTGCCTCATGATTTACATAAAACTGGCGGTCATGAAATTTCGATCCGGTATTGTCATCGTCAGTGTTGCGCTGATACCGGAGTGTCGTATCCCCGAACAGGTAGACCAATTCCAGTCGGTCACTGACGTCCCAGGAGGCTTTAAATTGAATGGAATCATTGCTGATTTTTTCGTAGTTCGTGCCATCAGAAGCAGCACAAAGATCTGAGCCGGAGATGTCTCCCGGGAACACACAGTTGTTGTACAAAGCCGCGGTGTCCGCATTCGTGACATTAAATCCGTCCAGCGATGCAGCGGCGTTTTGCATGCCATCAAAATCGCCGTAGTCGATACCTGCTCTGTTTCTCTGAGCCTGCGACACCGCTCCTGTGACGGGATGGGTAAAGCTGAAGAGAGGCTGGCTGGGGTCGTACCAGTTGTTCTGAAAGAAATTTGCCGCTCCCGTATTGGTGGTGTCTACGAATCTGAACCCCGGGACCAGCGCGTCCGTGATCCGATTAGGCTGCCCGCCTTCATTCAGCACGACCAGACCCGCGCCATTCGCGCCTCCGAATGATCGGTCCACTTCAAGAAAATTGGATCGAACGTCGAACTCTAGAACATCTGTGGGAGTCCATTTGAACTGCACGGAAGCGTTTTCGGTGCCAAGGCCATCAATGTCCGGAGTCGGCCCGCCGATCTCCTCGACAATGCCATCTCTATCGCGAAGCGCCATGTTAACGCGCATTGCTAGCGTGTCTTCAATTAGCGGAGTATTGAAGGTGCCATATAAATCTGAGGTGCCATAGCTGCCGACAATGGTCTTAACGGCATAGTCGGTTTCGAACTGGGGCTCGGTGTAAAGGATGTTAATGGCCCCACCGACCGCGTTTCTGCCATATAGAGTACCCTGCGGTCCCCTCAATACTTCGACCCTTTGAACATCCCAGAAAGTAGCCGCTGTCGCTGTAATAAGGTCCTCTGAGTAGATGCCATTGGTGTAAGTCGCTACGCCCGGATCACCACCAAGAGCGCGAAAGTTCCTTCCGACGCCCCTCACAGTTGAGTCATAGGGCTGGATAGTCGTCGCAGGAATAAAATTTTGCAGATCTTCCTGGTTTCTGATGCCAAAGTTTTCTAGGTCTTCTGCTGTGAGTGCGGTGATTGATATTGAAGTATCTTGAATCGATGCTTCGCGCCTTTCCGCGGAAACGACAACCTCCTCGATTCTTCGCTCTGTTGATTGCTGTGCCGAGACCTGTGCGCTGTAGACCAGGGTCGGAATAATTGCCGCGAGTGTTACGGCTCTTCTGTAAGGAATATGGTTAGCTTTCATACAACTCGCCTCTGTTTATTTTTCTATTAGCACATTCCCTATTGCGTGTTATCCGACTTCCTTCTCATTGTCAGACAGCTATTTTTATAGCCCGGTGAAAGATTGAGTATTCTTTCCCCAGTGCGTATCTTCGAATTTATCAATAAACGCACCAAAAACAAGCAAAAATACTTTGCATGCACCAAAATATTTAGAAAAAGCCCACTTTTGGTGCGGTTGGTGAGATTAGCCCTTGTCGGTCCTATTCAGCACTAATAGGTTTAATTCCGAATGGCAGGAAAATTCTGTGAAGTAATCAAAGCTAAATCCACCTGATGGTCAAGCGCAGACAGAGGCTTGGTGGATCGGGAGGTGAGTGAAGATATTTTTGTCAAAAAAAACGGCGGTGATTACCCACCGCCGTTTTTGTTCAACCATCAACGAGGTTTAGAACTGCCAGAGCAGCCTTGCGTACCAGCGTCGACCACGAGCGTCGAACACTGAAGCGTTGTAGGAAGCACGTCGATACAGAGGAATGTCCGCATCTGTGGCATCAATCACGCCCAGAGTAAAGGTAGAGGAGCCCATGCTGCTGTTAGCCCAGTCGTGCGTGTACACGTACTGAACGTCCCAAGAGTTATAGCTGTCCACCTTGCCTCTTGCGTAGTCCTTCTCGATTTGTGGAGTATTCGGATTAGCCATGTAGTCAGCATGTCCCAAAACCTCGAAGGAGCCAGTGTGGCGATTGAAGATCGTCAGGCGGTGATTATCCATGTTCCAGCTCAGGGAGATATTCGCACGATTGTCTGGAACTTCACGCACGATATTCTGCTCGCCATCGGCGCCCGCAGCATCGAACCTTCCAGTCTCCTGCAGGCCGAGCTCCAGACCAGGAACATCCTTCACAAGGTACTCATCGATATGCGTGTAGTCAGCCGCCAGCCTAAAGTTACCGAAGTCTGTGCTCCAGCGATAACCGAGGCTCAAGTCGACCCCTTGTACCTCAATATTACCGGCGTTGACAGCGGGCAATACGATTGTAGTGAGTCCTCCATTTACATCGTTCAGTGAACGCTGTATCCCGGGCACAACATAGGCTGCTGGATTAACTACACAGTTTAGACGCTCTTCGGAGTCGATACCGAATTGCGCCGCGAGAGCATCAGGGTCACAAGCAATAACATTGCCGTCCGGACCTCGAGCATCTAGAGGCTGGGAGTCATTCAGAATGTAGTTCGATGTGTCACCCACAACTGAATTAAACTTGTCGATTTCGGGGTTGAGCGCTGCTCGCGGAATCAGCGGCAGCACGCGATCGCTTACCTCAAATCTCCAAACGTCTGCTCCAACACTCACGCCTTCAAGAGAGCCACTGGGCGTCCACTGGAAGCCTACGTTATAGGTGTCAGCGGTCTCATTCCCCAGATTGGGGTTTGGTGCTCCGGTCGTGTATGAAGAGTTCTGGATCGCATTCGCATCAGTAGCTGGCAGAAGCCCTGCTCTTACTCTCTGATTACGCAATGGATCTTGCACGCTAGTGCCGAATGCCTCAAACGCCTGGTTCACCACACCGATATTCGGCGCGCGGAACGATTGCGAATACGAACCGCGGAGCAGCAAGTCATCAGTTGGCCTCCAGCTGAGCGCCACCTTAGGCGACAGGTCCCCTCCGATAGCGCCTCCGTAGTCTTCATAACGCAGCGCGACCTGGGTTTCAACATTCTCAGCGAACGGTAGCGATAATTCCAAGAATGCTGCATTGACGGAGCGAGAATCGTCGAAGTTGAAGATACACTGCGCGCATTCCAGATTATTCGTTATCTCGCTTTCGAAGAGGTTTGGTGCTCCAAAGAGACCCGGCTCATAGCCCTTGATTACGGTCAGACCGGGCAGGTTGATCTCTGGCGCGATGCCGGAGGCGTCTCGCTCCCGCCGCTGGACACCCGCTGCGAATTGCGCGGTACCGCCAGTCATTTCAAACATTTCGCCAGATACGACGGCATCGAAAACAAGCAATTGATTTCGCTTATCCGCTCGATTAATTCTGCCTACCATCCAATCTGTTAATTCCTGCGGGTTGGCAAGCTCAGGATTGGTGAGCGCCGTCAGGAACGGATTGAAGAACATACAACCGTCTTGCCCGTGGTTGGTGGAGGTCAGTGCATAAGATGCGGCCTCGCGTGTGTTCAAGACATATCCAGGGAAGACCGTTGCAAACAATCCGCTGAGCGCACCAAATGCTGGTATCGCCTCAAAGTGGAGGTTTGGTGTTCCGTTGGGAGTACAGTTAGGCCCACCCAGGCCGTTGATCGCCATTTCGGTGCGATCTCTTATTAGCGTTGCATAGTTCTGTTCTATGCTTGAATCGCTCCATGCAAGGCTAACGTCATAGCTCAACGCCGAGTCGTTAAAACCCATTCCCTCGAGCTCACCGCGAAGGCCCATCTGTGCGCCAGACGTGGTGTTGGTCGTGAGGATGTCTTCTGTTGATCGAGGCCATCCAGTCGCTACGCCCCCGCCATACCAGCCCTGACCAAAACCACCATTCGATGCTAGGTTGGGATTATTTGCCGCCGGCGCTGCGACGTACGGGTTGCCAACGTAAGTTGACAGAGCACCAAGGGTCGTTGGCGCATGCCACAAGTGTGCCGTTCGTGAGAACGAGATTCCGTCCCATTCCCGAGTAGTTTCTAAATCGGAGTAGGTGAAGAATGAGTAGAACTCGGCACTTTCGCTGAAGGTGTGCTCAAAACTCATCGCAGCACTGGTTCGTTCCTGACCGATGGCAATGAACTGGTTGTCAGTGTTGTCTTCATAACATCGGCCGTTACGGCGCCCAATGCCGGTGAAACGGTTATCCGTGTAGAAAGGGCCCAGATCTCCTGACAGCGTTGAACACAATGGGTCGGAGAACACTAGCCCTCGTGTGCCCGACACTGATTCACCTAATCCGATTCTCTCGATGGTTTGCTGCTGAGAAAGTGCCGGATTTACATAGGCCATATTGAAACCGCCGCCAAGTGGGCTGGTTACTCGGAACGCACCTACATCACCGTTACTTATAATTCGGCTGGGGTCAAAGTATTGCGCGTCTGCCAATGGAACCGGATCACGCTCAAACTGCTCAGCAGAAAGCACTAAGCGCGTGTCGCCATCATTGAAGCTAGTGCCCCAGATACCGCTGAAGGTCTGCTCGTAAGTTCCGCCGGACTCCTGGACACCCTGTGTGTCAGCGAAGAGTTCGAGGCCTTCGAAGTCGGTACGCATGATGACGTTGACCACGCCCGCGACCGCATCTGAACCGTAAAGTGCGGACCCACCATCGGTAAGTACCTCAACGCGATCAGTCATGACTAACGGGATGGTATTCAGGTCAACAAATTCTTGTCCTGAGCTGGTCACAACCGCTGCAGGGGTAAAGCGCTTGCCGTTGATGAGCGTCAGGGTGGAGTTACCGCCGAGGTTTCGCAGGTTGACCGATGCGGTACCTTGCAGCTGGCTGGCGTCATTCGATCCGGCAACACTGGTATCTGAACCTTGATTCACTTCGAGGTTCCGGATCAGGTCCCAGATCTGCGAGGCGCCCTGCTCCTGAATTGAGTCTCGGTCGATCACGGTGACCGGCGAGGGGGCGTCCTCAGGCGTTCCTCTGATGAACGAGCCTGTGACCACGATTTCCTCGACGCCATCTTCTTGCGCCAGAGTTTGGAACGATGTTCCGGCACTCGCCAGCATAATTGCCAGGGCTAGCCCTTGCTTCTTGCACGGAAAATTTCTGCGCATGTCTTACTCCCTTGATTATTTTTTACTGCTTATATCTGAGCGCGACTTCTAGACAGGAACCGAGTGATCGGAACTCCACCTAAAAGCACGATTTTTCGAGTATAGAGCCATGTATTGGGCGGTGCAATGCGCAAATCAGTTGACTCGATTGGTGAGTATTTTGGTAACATTTTTGTTAGCGGGAGTGCCCCAAATTGTCGGTTAATCCATATATTGAATCAGATTGATTACGCCGTTGACGGATGGGGATGCTGGACCTCGCTGGTTTCGTCGGTCAGTGATCCATCAATCAAACCAATCTAAAGCGGCTGACGGCCGTATGGGAAGAATTGGGTCAGTTGAATTGGGAGATCATAACTTGTTCAGGCAAGCCGCATCGATTGTATTAGGCAAGCGCCAACCCTGGCGTCTTATCGGCATGATTGGGAGTGCTCTCTTTGTGCACTCGACGACATGGGCGGATGTCTACTCCTGTAAGGAGAACGGAGCAGTCAGCATTGACCCTTATCAAAGTGCGGTGATTAACGAAGACAAGCCCGACACCACCCAGCGCAGATGGCTGGTCGACACAGATCAGGGTTGGCATCGTGCGGAATTTCCAGGCTATCGGGGTTCCTGCCAGATTAAAAATGGTTATGTGGTTTGCCGGGCAGAAAACATTGCATTTGGAGAGGCAACCCTGTCGATCCACCCCAACGGCACCAGCTTTGTGGTGGTCTATACGGATTATGGCCTAGGCGTTCTCGCGTTCGTGGGAAAATGCGACGAGCTAGACGCGTCGTGATGAGCTTTTTTCGTTAACTAAAAATTCTCGGTTGCGTTACGGCGATGGCGAAGCTTTTCTCTCGCGTCGTCATTCTGCGGTCTTGAGACCGACTCACGCAGAGCCTAGTCCTCTGTCGCCAAGGGAAGCTTTATTCGTGGAGGCGATGACATGGGCGATGTCGTGCCGACAGGTGCCCGCCTGCTTGATCAGTTTCACGTCGCAGAGGTCACAGCGTACGCACTCGTTAAAATCAATTTCCTGACGTCGTATAGCGCCGGTCGGGCACTCTAGCTCGCACACGATACAGACCTCGCACTGCGGAACGCGGCGAATGCGCCAGGGGCTGACCAGCGCGACAAACCCGAGGGCAGCGCCAAGCGGGCATGCATAGCGGCAGTAGAATCTGGGCACCACGAAACAGGCGGCAAGGAAACCAATCAGTATTGCGAACATGGCGACGGTGCCATCCAGAAAGAACAGTGTGCCAAATGGTTCAAAATATTGAAAAAATGAGACCTGTTCAGCGACGACGGCACCCGTCAGAATCATCAACAGGATTAGGTATTTTAGGTAGATGGCGTTGTCATGAATTACCTGAGGCACAGGGAGACGCCAGCGGCTCGGTCCGAATCGTGTGATGAAATCCTGCAATGCACCAAACGGGCATAGGGAGGAGCAAAATAGGCGTCCCCAAAGCAGCGTAGTCAGCACGGTGAAGCTTGATAGAATTAGTAATGGCAGATTGTTCAGCAAAAAGGCTGGACCCAGTTTGATGGTGTTCACCAAGTGTGATACGGAAACAAAGCCGCCGTCGATAAAGCCGAGGTAGCTGAAAGTCAGTAGCAGGGTAAGCCACCGTATGCTGGTCCTTTTGGTGAAAAAGGCAGTCATGCATGCAGTCAAAATGAGGAGTAGCAAACCCAGTTTCTGCCAGGGTGTCTCCCCCCATGGAGGGTCAGCAAAAAATGGCTTAAGCCAGCCAGACTCCGCTTCAAGAATCGCCTCAATTTCTGTCGGACTCAGAAGGCTCTCGCCGTTCGCCAGATCGAGCGGCAAACCCGAGAGCTGAAAATCGAGCGTTGAGCGTTCGGACGAACCCAAGGGGCGATAGGCCAGCGTGAACGGCTTGTTCAAATCGATGTTTGCCGGCAGTACAATGGCGCCCCACAGCTGCGCGATGACTGGCGTTGCGTTGGCAGTGACTGTCAGAGGTAAGTAGCTGTCAGTGGTGAATCTGCGGAAAAAGCTGAGAGAGTTATCCTCGGCTTGCCGCACTTGAAGTTGATAATATTGAAATTGTTCGGCCCCGGTGCCTGCCACTGCCACTAGCAGCAATTCACCTCCCAGTGGATTGATTCTGGCAGCCCGTTCGGCCGCCCGAAAATTGTCCTTACCAACCCAGTACTGACCAAGTGCAGAATCGGTCAGATAGGTGAACGATAACTGTAGCGTTTCTTGATCGGGCAGGGTGACGTCAAGTTGTTGGACCAGGCCGTTATCCAGCATGTCACTTAACTCGTACCTTTGAATTATTTCTGTGACTCGCTGCGCGCGCGCGGCTTGGATTGGATCAACAGGGTTGTAGTCGAGGTAGTTACTGGCGATGCGTCTCGCTGCTTCGCGCGCCCCCCGGGCAATAGCAAATAAGGTTACGGTCGAACCAGCAAGGCCATCAAAGTCTCGGCCTATCCGAAACTCATCGCTCAGGGATTTGTTGCTGAACTGGCTCAGTATGGCGCGATCAGCCAGAAAATCTCCTTTAATTCGAAGGTAGGTTTCCTCATAGTTCAGAATCTTGAGACCGCTAATCTGATGCTCTGTGTCCACGCCGATGAGCATGTCTATCGGTGCGCTGTAGCCCGGCTCTTCGGGTGGGACGTCCTTGCTGAGGAAGGCATAACCTGCCAGTTCCCGAGCCCGCGTGAGGGCGTTGAATCGATATCCGGGCCAGACTGGAGGATCACCCTGTTGTTTCCCAAAAGTTTCAGCGCTTGGCAACACTTGTTCCAGCCAGACTTGTTCGACATCGAGTGAAAACGGTGTCGCTAACGTGTCAGATTGTTGTCCGAGAGATGGGGAAAAGTTACCTGACACAAGTCCAGCTGCCATCAGGATTTTGATAAGGAGCAGGGAGTGGCGCCCGGCAAGGCGCTTCAGATATCTGCCGCGAGTAGAGGTGGTCAATTCAGGCCTTGCAATAATGGCCGGAACTGGATTCTGCGGCACTGGAATGAAATCGATCCGCCAGACGATTTGGCCCGAGCACAACTCCTGTCTAGTGCCCGGGCCAGGAATTTATGGTGGCTATCCTCAGATTTTGACATAGCCCTGACGGCCAAGCTCAATAAGAGTTGTGAGTGCCCAGTAGTCAACCTGAATGGCATCAAGGAGATCGCTTTCCTCAAGGCCTCGAGAAATCATGCCCTGCCCGCATAAGTGAAATGTCACGCCGGCAGCATGAAGCTGATTAATCAATTCGATATTTGGGTTGTCCTTACCATCATGGCGGGTCCTGAACTCGTCGTTATTGAGCCCGATCAATCCAGAGCCTCTGTGTAACACAATTGAAATCTTCCGATTTTCTTTTGGCACACCCATGTTGGCCAGGGTATTCACATAGCGTGCGACCAGGGGAAGCATGGGATATGGATCATCCAGATTGTCATCATTCATCACGAAGTCGAACACCACTTTATATTCACTGGAGGGGTCCGGGGAGAGGTGAGCATTGGGGACGTCTCTGCTGGGGCTCACGCCGGGAATGGGAAGATCCTGAGTGAATCCCGTTGCGCTCAGTATAAAAAAAACGAAGGGAATCAGGCTGGGTCTGGTAATTTTCATGGTTGTTTTTCCTTTTATGTCAATTCGATCGGTTTATCAGGTCAGCGATCCGATAGTTTTAAAATACGATTGCGGCTTTAATAACTCAGTGCGGCGGAGCAATGACTTGACGTTGCTCACCGAGCCCTTCTACACCAATGCGAACAACATCGCCCGGCCTCAGGTACTGCGGCGGTTCCATGCCGTCACCGACACCCGCCGGAGTGCCAGTAAATATAATATCGCCCGGATATAGCGTCATGAATTGGCTCAAATGGCTGACAATTTCTCTGACGCCAAAGACCATGTCAGCTGTGCTTCCCTGCTGTCGCATTTCTCCGTTGACCTCAGACCAAATAGACAGTGCCTGAATGTCCTCGATTTGATCTTTGGAGACGAAATAAGGTCCGACAGGGGCGAAGGTGTCTGCAGATTTTCCCTTTGTGAACTGCCCGCCACGCTCGCGTTGGAACGCACGTTCAGAAACGTCATGCCCGACCGTGTAGCCAGCGATATAATCGAATACATCTTCTTCAGAGATATACTGTGCCCGCCTTCCTATGACGACTACCAGTTCTGCTTCATAATCTAGCTTCTGTCCATTGCGAGGCTGAATAATCTGGTCGAACGGGCCGATCAGAGCGGAAGTTGCCTTCATAAAGGTCAAAGGTTCTTCCGGCAATTGCACTTCCATCTCGGCTGCGTGGTTTATGTAATTAAACCCGATCGCAATAATTTTTCCGATGCCGGTAAGCGGAACGCCCAATCGGGGCTCGCCGGCTACAGCGGGTAAGTCCTCGAGAGACAGTTCGGCAATGGCTTCAAGTGAAGCTGGTGACAAGGTTTCTGGCGTGATTTCTGTTACGTAGCTCGAGAGGTCGCGAATCTGACCATCGGAGTCGATGATGCCGGGTTTTTCTTCTCCTTCCAGACCGAACCTCACCAACGTGACATCTGCGGTGGCGTGGTTGATAGCGGCGATCAATACGAAAATGATGCCAAGCGCCTTGAGTTTTTGTTTTTGCATCGACAGTCCCCGTGAATTCAAGCAGTATTTCTCAGTGCCGTGAGTATATCCAAAATAAAGAGGAATTCATGCCCCGGTACAAAGTAGATGTTCGACGGGGGTCTCTCGACCGAGACGAACAATCACATCAGTCGCACCGGGAGGTGGACGCGCCATGACCGTAATGTCTTTTCTGTTTTTCACGGCGCTTGTCGCCACCCTGACCTGGAAACTGAGTCGTAAAAGCGAGACCGACAGCAGTGAAGGCTATTTTCTGGCGGGGCGTTCACTGACCTGGCCGTTCATCGCTGGCTCATTGCTGCTTACAAATCTCTCCACCGAGCAGATGGTTGGTCTCAATGGATCCGCTTACACTGACGGCCTGGCAGTGATGGCCTGGGAGATTGTGGCGGTTCTGGCACTGGTTGCCATGGCTTTATTTCTGCTTCCGCGGTTTCTGCGATGTGGCGTCACCACAGTACCCGAATATCTGGCTAAGCGTTTCGATCATCAGACGCAGTCAATTTGCACGCTGATTTTCCTGAGTGCCTATGCGCTGATTCTCTTGCCCATCATCCTATATACCGGTGCCACAGGCCTGATCGGGATACTGGATATCCAGACGATGCTCGGTATCGAATCTAGAGCAGTGACGATGTGGCTTGTGGTGTGGTCGGTGGGGCTAATTGGAACCAGTTATGCCCTGTTCGGGGGATTAAAAAGCGTTGCAGTCTCTGACACGCTCAACAGTATCGGACTGCTCAGTGGCGGGCTTATGGTCAGCTGGTTCGGATTGTCAGCGCTGGGCGAGGGCAGCGTTTCGGCTGGATTGAGCGCGGTTGTGGAGGGTAATCCGGGAAGGCTTCGCTCCAATGGCGGGCCAGAAAGCTCCGTACCGTTCTCCACCGTGTTCAGTGGAGTGCTGCTCCTGCATTTTTTCTACTGGACCTGCAATCAGCAGATCATCCAGCGGACTTTCGGGGCCGCGTCTTTGGCCGAAGGGCAGAAAGGGGTGCTCACGACGGGTTTGCTGAAGCTCTTCGGCCCGCTGTTTCTTGTGCTCCCTGGGTTGATTGCCTGGGTCATGTTTCCAGAACTTGGGGCAGCGCATGCTGATCAGGCTTATGGACAATTAGTGAACGCGGTGCTGCCCGTTGGGCTGGTGGGTTTTTTTGCTGCAGCCATGCTGGGCGCGATCCTCTCGAGTTATAACTCTGCGCTCAACAGTACCTGCACACTGTTCAGTTTGGGTTTGTATAAAGGGATGCTTGCGCCGCAAGTCTCGGAGCGTGAAGCAGTGGTTGCTGGGAAGTTGTTCGGCTGGGCGATTGCGGTATTTTCCATGGCTACCGCGCCCCTGTTAATGGGGCAGGAAAGTATTTTTGGCTACCTGCAGCAGATGAACGGCATCTACTTCGTGCCGATACTCGCAGTGTTGCTGTGCGCAATGCTTTCACCGCGGATGCCGTCCCTTGCCGCAAAGACCGGGCTGATCGCAGGCCCCCTGCTGGTTGCTAGCGGCTATTTCATTGATCCGGTCAGAGGGTTGTTAGGTGAAGTGCATGAGTATCATTTTCTGGGTTTGGTTTTTCTCATTCTGATCGCCGTTATGCTGTTGATCCAAGGGCTCGCGCCGCGCGAGCAGCCCTGGGAGTATATTGAGCCTGCTGTTGTGGACATGACTCCCTGGCCGCTGGCCAGGTTGGCGGGCGCAGTGCTGTGCGCCCTGGTCCTAGTCCTCTATGCACTATTTTTTAACTTTTATTGATGTGGTGGGATTAAATCGGTGATTCTGCTCCATCGATTGTTGGCTAAAGCGTTTGGGCAGACTCATTCTAAGTTCTGCTGCAGGATTCGGCTAAGGTAGCATGCCAGTTCTAACATGCCGTATTTCCCTGCAGCAGCTTCGGCATCGCCATTGTAGTTGGTGTTCGTATTGACGTCGTACGTATAGGTCTGGCCAGAAGAGTCCTGAATCGACTCTATACCTGCTACCTGTATGTTATTTTTGTTCAGGAACGCTTCATAACGATCGATCTCGGGGCAATGATAATCTGTCAAGATTTCGAACTTTGGCTTGATTCCAGTTTCTGCTTCGTCTGCGGGGCAGAAGGCGTCTTCGATCGAGCAGGCATCGGCAGGGCACAATTCAAACCCTTCTGAAGTATCCACCTTCACCGCATAGAAGAATTTACCGTCGATAAATTCGTGCCTGATGATGTGAGGAGTGGGTGCTTGAATGTACTCTTGTATCAGGGTGATGCCATCTATCGGTTCTTCGTAATTCGGGCCGTGCAGGTAATCTTGTAACGCTTCAACAGATCTAAAGAGCTGAACTCCCTGTCCCTTTCCTGCTCTGTTGTGTTTTGTGATGAAGTTTTCAACTCCGATTTCAATTGCTGCTTCTACGATTTGGTTTTTTCCAACAGCTGCGAGAGTTCTTGGCGTCTTGATTCCAGCCTCATGGAGCGAGAGATATTGACTTATCTTGCTGATCTCTAGGCTCAAAGCCCTGCTTCCATTGACAACAGTACGACCATGATGCTCTAGCCAGGCCAATACGCCACCAGCTAACTCGGGTGCGTAGCGATGGTTTCGCGTATGAGATGATGCGCTCATCCTGTTATAGAACACACCTATCGGCGGTGAGCTAGAGAGATCTAGCAATCCCTCATCAAGGTGCCAAAGTTCGAATGGCAAATTCAGTTCTTCGAGACGCTCTTGCAGGTGAGCGGTCCAATCATTGTTTTCGTGGATCACGAATATTTTAGGGTCCATCATCATTACCTTGAATTATTGTCGATTTCTGTGGGTTCTAAGCGGGTTCGAAACTGGATAAATAGTAATGTTCGAGCGCGTTTAAACGAATCCCTCGACGCAAGCGCTGTGAAGTAACCGCTGTGCTGGTTTTGCAAAATCCGAAAATAGCAGCCTATAGCGACCATGCAGCAGCAACTTCCGTGCCATTGGGCTGATAGCTAGTAGTCGATATCTGGAGAATTGCGAAGTTCCGGTGATAATAACGAGTCCACCGCATAGATAGATGTTGGCACCAGGATTGCTTGA
>Ga0255754_10000931_pt1 | contig 22933 bp, 28 predicted proteins | sample 101ome_22_FD_179954 | JGI IMG/M metagenome (GOLD analysis project Ga0255754, IMG submission 179954) | Coastal salt marsh microbial communities from the Groves Creek Marsh, Skidaway Island, Georgia - 101412BT metaG (version 2) | ecosystem: Environmental > Aquatic > Marine > Intertidal zone >... | reverse complement strand
CGCGTATGAAGCTCAGTATGTTTACGCTCCGAGCGGTTCAACTACTGTTAATGATCCTGATCCGACAGCAACCACAAACAACAATGATCTATTAGATAAAACGTGGTCTACAAGTAGTTTTAGCAACACTAATCATCATTCAAGATGGTTTTTCTTTACAGCAACATCTGCAGGGCCCGGGGTTGCAAATGGTTATGCCGGAATTCGAATACTTACAATTCCAAGCACTTTTGGATGGGGCGGGGTAGAGTCTAGTATTGAACAAAACTCTGCAGGAAATGCACAACTAACAATTCCGAGTAGTTTCGAATCTTACATTCAAGGAACTGCTGCAGAGACTGCTGATAGTCTTTCAACGAATGGCTCTTATGATGAAAGATTTCATTGGAGAATAACTAATTCCGCAAGTAGTCATACAGCAGTAAGTAGTGGGTTTGCTGCTTCCTCCGGAGACTTTGTCGGACCTTCTTCTGGAGATTTTATTTCAATACAGCCAAATACAAGTGCAGTCGCTCAAGTCTATTATATAAAACTATATCATTATGATTACAATGGAAACACAGGAACTGCAAACACTTTAATAGATGTAGGTAGCTTTAGTGTAACTGCATTAGCTCCGCTTGATACAACTATTACTCTTGATGATACAAGTATTGGAATAGCGGGCAATGCAACTAGTTATCAATTACAAATGTCAGGTGGAGGCTCGAACACTCTTTATTATATTTTAAATACAAATCAGAGTTATGCGAGTACTTTTGTATTAGACACTCTTAGAACAAATAATGATTCTAGATATATTGGTAGAACTTTTGTACAAAATGACGCAAATGGTAAAAGACCTTTTGAAACAGACAGTACTTCTTCAAACATAATTGATCATGATCTTCCTGCACTAAATACAGTCAAAACTAATTATATTTATGCTACAGACGGGCTAAGTAAACAAGCTACCCTATTAACAAATACATATGCTGTAGCACGAGCAGACACAGATATTACTCTGCCATCAAGTCAAACCATAGGTACAAATGTAACTTCTTTTACAGCCTCATTCACCGGTGATAGTGTTGGAACTCAGTACAGACTTATTGCCTATATTGGAGGAATTTTTACTTGGGTGAGTACAGCTAACTATGGAGACGATTTCACAATAGCAAGTGGAAATCTTCCTGCAAATGGAGGAGACTCTATAACTTATGTTGGGCAAGCACGGCCTGTTATAAGTGGTACTGCTTATGGCGATTGGATGAATCTTACAGGAACTACTACACAATTTGTTCTCACAAGAGCCACGCCAACATATAGTGTTGCAGGACCGACTGGAGGTACAGTAAATGAAGGTCAAAATTTAACATTTGATATAACAACTTCGAATGTAGTAAATGGTACAACAGTAGGTTGGACATTATCAGGGTTGCAGTCTGGAGATTACACTACAAGCGCTTCTTCTCCTGCGACTATTCAAAATAACGCAGCTAGTGTTACTTTCGCAATAGTTAATGATAATGTAACAGATGGAAATAAAACTGCAACTTTAACTCTGGCAAGTACAGATAGTACAGGAGCCTCTACAGGAAGCCCCGCCCCCAGCGCTTCCGTAACGGTAGTAGATACTTCAAACCCCGGAGGTGGAGGAGGCACAGGGGGTGGTACAGGCGGAGGGGGTGCAGGAACTTATGGTCTTTTAATACGCAATTCAGGCGACACGCAGACAATAATTGATGGCTCGTCTCGAATAACAAATTTTTTAGCTTCAGACTCTATAGATACAAATTCACAATCTTCAAAAACAATGTTTACTAATTTTGATTGTTCAGAAAAAACAGTCACAGGATTTATAGTAACTTGGGATGGAGCACTTTATTCAACTCCTACTATAACACGAAGATCTTCTTCTCTTGGAGGAATAACAGTAACAAAAGCTTCAAATGATACAGGCTCTGCTACAGCGGGAGTAGCAACTGTAGAATTAGTGAGGTACTAAAATGTCATACGGATTACAATTTTATGGTACTAATAATCAATTAATTTTTGATACGGATTTTAATTCGGGGCAGACTGTAACACTAAACCCTTATTATTTTGATTCTCAAGGAGTCTTAACTCCTGGAACAAATACCATTAGTGCTTCAAGCACCCTAACAATGAATATGGAAGATCTTTTGTTTGTAAGGGTAAATTCTGGAACATTGCGAGGGAATATGACCTATAATACTGGCTATACTCAAAAATATTTTGTACCGGCTCAAGATACTGGATACTTTATTGCAAGAAAAAGTTCATCGGTAGTAAATATAACATCGTTAGGAAGCTATGGACTTGAAATTTACGCACCTCCAGACTCACAGGGAAACCAAGCGGTAACTTTTTCAACTAGACGCGCGGATTCTTCTGTAAATGTTGACTATATTTTTGATAGTTTAGAGTTAACACATAATCAATCTATGTGGTCGAGTAGCACTACAGGAATTTATGTCACTGTAGGACATATGTATTATCAATTTGGAGGAGGAACTATGGGTTGCTATAATTTTGGTTCGAGCTCAATAACATATGATAGTCAATTAAACTTGGGAATTTTTGGGCAAGCTTCCATCCCAAATTCGGGTAGCGTACTAATCGTTTCAGTAAGAGGATAATTTTTTATGTCATTAATAATAAAATATATTGCAACTGTAGATGTTGCAACAGGAGTAATTGAAAATGTTGGAACGGCCCCAGGAGCTGATTTGCCGGTAGAGGGTATAGTTGACGGCAAGGAAATTATTTGGATTCCTTCGGAAGGTTGGGAAGACAAAGATAACTTAATTATTCATAAAGAATATTATAGAAAAGACGGGGCTTGGGTTCATAGAGGTCCGCCGCCTACTCGTAGTTATATTTGGGATACCGAAACAGAGGAATGGGTATTTAATCCTACGGATTTTTGGGCAGGAGTAAGGGCCGAAAGAAACCAAAGAATTTTTCTTACTGATTGGACCCAAATGCCTGATGCTGCACTTACCGCATCTCAAAAAACAGCATGGGCAGTGTATCGTCAGGCGCTACGAGACGTACCCGCTGCGAATGCTGAAGTTACTAGAGTTGAAGATATAACCTGGCCAACGCCTCCAGAATAATACCATGCTAAAATTAATTCTTGACATTACAACCCTTTTAAAGTAGAATACCAAAATGGCTAAAGAATTAACTACAATATCGCCTGAAGGGTTGGAAGTTGCAAATTGTTATTTACAATTTGGAAACATTCGCGCAGTTTGTGACTTCTTGCAGGTAGCCGAAGATAAAGTAGTAGAAGTACTAAATAAACGGGAAGTAAAAAAGTATATTGATACTGTTTATTTAGATACAGGGTACAGAAATAAAAATAATATCGCTTCCTTACTTGATGAGATGATTCAATCCAAAATGGATGAAGCTCAAGAAAGTGGAGTGTATTCAAATAAAGACTTGGCCGATCTGTTACAGATGGCTCATCGTATGAGAATGGATGAAATTAAAGCTCAAGCTGAGCTAACTAAAGCAGAGACTACAAATATAAAAACTCAAAATAATGTACAAATCAACAATGAGAGTTTACCATTTGGCCAAGGAAATTATGGAAAGCTGATGGAAAAACTTCTCAAGGAGGGATAATCCTAGAGAAAATTTAATGCTCGCAGAACTTGCGATGGCTAATGCTGCGTTCGGTGTTATCAAAGAAGCTATTGGAAACGGTAAAGAGCTATATGATATAGCCGGAGTCGTTTCTAGTTTTTTTAATAGTAAAACTGAATTGCAGCGAAAATCCAATAAAAACGGATACAAGAGTGACATGCAAGCATTCATGGAACTTGAAAAAGTTCGTGAGATGGAAGAGCATTTAAAAGACCAAATGATTTGGGCAGGACGCCCGGGAATGTGGGATGATTGGTTGGCTTTTCAAAAACAAGCCAAGGAAGAGCGAGAAAGACAAGAGCGTGAAGAGCGCGCACGGATTGCAGAAAGAAATAAGTTAATTCTTACTGTTTTCTATTGTGTGTGCGGGTTTATAGTGTTTGTGCCAGCGTTATTTCTTATTCTTACAATACTAAAATGAATATGGAAGATAGAGTAAGACATTTAGAACTAGAAATGGCGTCTCACGAAGCTCAGTGCGAAGAAAGGTGGAAAACTACTTTTAATCGACTAGAGGACATAGATGACGCCCTTCAACGAATTGAAAATCGACTTATATCCGGAGGAGCGGCAACCTTGTTATTTTTAGTAGGATTAATTATAGAGCGGTTAGTATAATGAGAAGAGGTCGCGATAAAGATACTGAAAAGTATATCAATGTGAGAATTGCACAACTTAAACAAGATATGGACAAAGCTCACAATGAATATGACAAGCAATGGTACAATCGTATCATTCAGGAACTATGTTGGGTAAAAAGTCAACAGCATAATTGTTATATGCAAGAATGGGAGTATCTCCCATAGAGATTTTAAATGCCTTATCACTCTGGTAAAAAGAAAAAGAAGAAAAAGAAGAAGCGAAAAGCCGCACCCAAAGGATATCATTATATGCCTAACGGCAAATTAATGAAAGACTCTGCGCATAGACGTAGACGTAGGAGAAAGTAATGATTGATGTACTAATTGGTTGTGTTATCGGATGGTTTGCGCATGTTGCGTGGGCTAAGTGGGGGCATCACTTAGTAGATCTTAACAAAAAAGATGGCGGTTAAAAGACGCCGAAAGAAAACTACAAAGAGAAAGGTGGCGCCAAAGCGAAAGCGAGTAGCAAAGCCTCTAAGTGCATCAACAAAAGCCACTCTTCAAAGAAAAGCTAAAAAGACTCGATTTAGTTACGGGCAGCTAGCAAAAGTATATCGAAGAGGGCAGGGCGCATTTCTTTCTTCAGGGTCTCGTGCAGGGGTAGGTATGGCTGCATGGGCAATGGGCCGTGTAAATTCATTTATTCGAGGAGGACACTCACAAGATAATGATATTAAGCGTGGAGCCAAGAAGCGTAGAACGCGTAAAAAAAGGTAAAATGGAAGTTACTTCTGTTGCTGCTACAATACCAGAAAGTTACCAAAAAGATTATAAAGTCCAATCAGTCACAAACGCACCTGATAATAAGTATAAAGTAACTGACACTATTTATATGGTTATTACATATGACAGGAACGGAAAGCTTGATCAAAGCACAAATATTCGTTATCTAGATTATATAATATGAAAAAGAAGCGAAGAGGCCCGCCCAAGGATAGAAAAACAAAAATACCTAAAAAGTATTTGAGCGGTACAAAAGGTACTCGTAGAGCAAAACTCGCAAGAGCGATTAAAAGAATCTCAAAACTATATAAAGAGGGCAAAACTGTCCCAAGATCTCTTATTAAGAAAAGAGTAGCACTGGGGAAAAAACGTGGCCGTAAGAAAAAGAAAAGGTAAAAAGAGAGACCCTCGATTAAAAAGAGCGGGGGTATCCGGTTATAATAAGCCAAAAAGAACTCCTGGTCATCCTAAGAAGTCACATATTGTTGTGGCAAAAGTAGGAAGTAAAATTAAGACCATTCGATTTGGCCAGCAAGGAGCAAAAACTGCAGGGAAGCCTAAAGCGGGAGAGAGCGCACGCATGAAAAAGAAGCGTGCTTCATTCAAAGCCCGACACCGCAAAAATATTGCTCGAGGTAAAATGAGTGCGGCATACTGGGCTAATAAAGTAAAGTGGTAGGAGGTACCATGTATAAATATATGCTGGCTTTGCTAGCTGCTGTATCTACAAGTGTAGCGGCCGAAACTGTAATTAATTACGAAGACGGTTCTACTTATACTCTTGAGGACAATCAAGAGATTTATATCAGTACGCCGAACAGTGCTTTGTTTAAGCGTCAGCTTATGAAAAACAAAGACACTTTTTTTCGTGTTCAAGAGCCTTGGGCAAAGCGTGACTATGTGCCTGATCCCGATGGTACAGACGACATGGTTGTTGGCTCCCACGAATGGTGTGTAGCATATAAACCTTGGCATGAAGGTCTCACGTTTAATATGATCTCATGGCAGCGTGCATGTGATACAAACAATGATGGAAAATATGGATGCGGTGACGCGAAGTTCAACGCATCGGAAGACGGAGCAGTTTGCTCCTCTTGATGAAGTGGGGCTTCGGCCCCTTTTTAAACTGCATTACTGAAAAGGATGCAAAGCGTGCACCGAAAGGGCACAGGAGAAAAATATGACAAAACAAATGATGATGAATTTAAATGATATGCACAAGTTCTTTTTAGGACTTGATTTGCATCCAGATTTTTTTGCTAACTCCCCAACTGTAGGGTATCCTCGATACAATGTAGTAAGAGGGGATAGCTCATACCGAGTAGAAGTTGCAGTTCCAGGATGGGATAAAGATGATATCGAAATCACATTCCATAAAAATGAACTAAAAATTGAAGGGACACAAAAACTTGAGACCCAAGAAGGCGAAAGCTATCTTTATAAGGGATTAAGTGGAAAAACTTTTACAAGAGTATTTAAAGTAGGCCCGCATATTGAGCTAGATAAAGCTTTTATGAAAAACGGACTGCTATGCGTTGAACTTAAAGAAAATATACCTCAAGAGGAAAAACCGACGAGGATAAAAATTTTCTAGTTCAACTACTAGGAAAACACAATGTCAGAAGAATTAGAAAAAGCAGGATTTCATCCCGCCGATGTAAATGGCGACAATGTAGTAGACGCAGAAGAAAAAGCAATGTTCTTAGAGTTTAAAAGAAAAGAACTCGAAGATGCAGATGCAATGCGAGACGCCCAACGCAGTATGACTTGGTTTGCACTTGCAGGTATGTTACTCTATCCTGCGATAGTCATGGCTACAGAAATTTTTGATTTACACCAAGCAGCAACCATTCTTGGAGACATGGCGGCAGTATACTTTGTATCTGTAGCCGGTATCGTAGCTGCCTTTTTTGGCACTCAAGCTTGGAGTAAAAAGTGATAGATTCTGTTTCTAGTTTAGCTGTAACTTTTTGGCAGCCCCTTTTGGTGGCTGCCTTTATTTTAATAGGTTTTATAATAAATTTATTTGATGGAAAAGAAGAAGATCGAGTAAAATTTAGATATGCAGAGATGCCTATTATGAGACCAATTCTTATTGAGACAAAAGGAAAAGGTTTTTGGAGAGCAATTTGGCTCTGGTTAGTAGGTACTCGACAGTGGGAAATAGTAGAGGATTTTTACTTTTTCTTAAACGGAGAAGAATATGTTATTGAAAGAGGTTTTAAATTCGATGGTGCATCAGTACCTAAATTTCTTGCAATGTGGCTTTCACCCGTTGGCGTCTTGCTTATGGGCGGTCTTGTTCACGATTATGGGTATAAATACGCTGAATTGGTAAAAACAACTAATAAAGTAGTTGTTCCAAAAACTCAAAAAGAAATGGATGTGCTCTTTCGAGATATTTGTATTGAGCAAAATGGATTTAAAGTTTTAAATTATTTAGCGTACTGGTCTTTAAGAGTATTTGGATTCATAGCTTGGAATAGGCATAGAAAAAATGGCTGATAAAATCGAACAAAAGCAGGAAGAAGTTTTAGTAACTGTTGGCATTTGGGCAAAGATAAAACATTGGTGGCGCACTCTTATTCGAGAAGAATGGGAACTAACAGTATTTTTTCCCGGAGAAGTAAAATTTTTAGAGGATGGATCACGAATAGAAAGCGGGGCCCCTAAAACTTATCGAGCAAAAGAAATAAAAAAGATTTCTACTACTCACATTATATTTGTAGATTTACTTGGGGTAAAACACGAAATTAAAGTTGTAAACCCTGTTGGATATGACTTGAGGAAAATATACTAATGTTAGGATTAATAAAAGCGATGCCTCTTATACTTGTTGTAGCGGGCGGGGCATATGCTTATCATACAACTACTGTAAGCAAAGCAGAGGCAAAAATTGCAAGATTAGAAACTAATGCTGTAATTTTAAAAGAGAATGCCGCAAAACTAGAGATAGCGTTTGAGGCTGAAAAAACGGCCAGAGAGCAATCAGAAAAAAACTTAGAAATACAATTAAAGGCGGTAGGCGAGCTTACAGAAAAAAATACAGCAATGCAAGTAGAAATGGATGATTATCTTTCTATCTTTAAACGCCACGATTTAACTAAGTTAGCACGAGTTAAGCCCGGGCTAATAGAACCACGAATAAATAATGGTACAAAAAAAGTTTTTGATGCCATAGAAAAAGACAGTGAAGAGGTAGAAAATGCGGATAGTAACTAGTTTTTTAACAATAGTATTTTTATCTGGATGTTCTTTTTTGAAAAATGACCCGCTACCAACCCCAGAGCCGGTGATAAAAACTATTACAGAATATAAAACACTGGAAATCTATCAGCCTCCTCTCCCTAAAAAAATAGATTTGCAGGATGTAGAATTTTTTGTAGTGACAGAAAAAAATCTTGAAGAACAGATTGCTAAAATTTCAAAAATGCAGGGAGGAACCTTTGTTATTTTTGGTTTGACGCCCCAAGACTATGAAAATATGGCGTTTAATCTCCAAGAACTACGGCGATATATTCGTCAACAAAAAGAAATTATTATTTACTACAGGCAAGCTACTCAAGAAGAGTGGCTAGATAAAAATGAAACTGTAATAGAGCAACAAAAATGACTATACAAATAAGTAGAGCGGATATTACTGGGGATGCTCTACTATCTTTACAATCTGAGACACGCTTCCTCAAGCTACCAGTAGATCCATACTTGGAACTACTCGGCATAACTCCACTACCTTCACAGGTAGCTATTATAAATGCGATCAATAACCCTAAGTATAGATTTGTATGTGCCGCAGTAAGTCGTAGACAAGGCAAAACATACATCGCAAATATAATTGGGCAGCTAGTTTCGCTAGTGCCTAACTCTAACATTCTTATAATGTCTCCTAACTATTCGCTGTCTCAGATTTCTTTTGACCTACAACGCAATCTCATTAAACATTTTGACTTAGAAGTTAAAAAAGATAATGCAAAAGATAAAGTGATTGAGTTGAGTAACGGATCAACCGTTAGAATGGGCTCAGTAAACCAAGTTGATTCCTGTGTCGGACGTAGTTACGATCTAATTATATTTGATGAGGCGGCGTTGGCAGATGGTCGCGATGCATTTAATGTTGCACTTCGACCGACTTTGGATAAAGATAACTCAAAAGCTATTTTTATCTCAACCCCACGGGGCAGGAACAACTGGTTTGCCGAGTTTTTTGATAGAGGGTTCAATAATGAGTTCCCTGAGTGGTGTTCGATTCGTGCTACCTATAGAGATAACCCTCGTATGAGCGCGTTAGATATCGCTGAAGCAAGAAAAAGTATGTCGGAAGCAGAATTCCGACAAGAATATGAAGCTGATTTTAATACTTATGAAGGACAAATTTGGAATTTTGACCATGAGAAATGTATCTCCAATAATGAGGCATTGGATACCTCTAATATGGATGTATTTGCTGGTCTTGACGTCGGTTACCGTGATCCTACTGCTTTCTGCGTAATAGGATATGACTGGGACGAGGAACAATATTACGTTTTAGATGAATATTTAGATGCCGAAAAAACAACGGAACAGCATGCCGTTGAAATAAATAGATTAATGCAAAAATGGGATATTGATTTTATATACATTGATTCCGCAGCGCAACAAACTCGTTATGATTTCGCTTTGCAATACGATATTTCAACAGTAAACGCAAAGAAATCTATTCTTGATGGCATCGCGCACGTAGCAGCTATAGTAGACAATGATAAATTATTTGTCGATCAACGATGCGCTGAAACTTTATCCTGCTTAGATCAATATCAATGGGATCCAAATCCAAATCTGGCTAAAGAAAAACCTAAACATAACCGAGCTTCTCATATGGCAGACGCTCTTAGATATGCATTGTATTCATTTGAAATAAGTCAGAGCGGCTTTTAATAACACCTACAAAAAATAGTATTTGACAATTTATGTTACAGAGGCTATAATGCAAAGTATGAAAAAGCTCAAAAGAGACCCTGTGAAATACATAAGGGACCGAGCAAAATCAAAATACAAAAAAGACAATGAATGTTACATCTGTGGAACAGAAAAAGAATTAGACTTTCACCACTTTTACTCTCTGGCACCACTTCTTCGGCAATGGCTAAAGAAAAAAACACAAGAAAGACCTGCGCACTATACGGATGAGTATATTGTCATTTGGAGAGACGAATTCATAGAGGAAAACTGGGCAGAGTTATACGATCATACAGTAACTATATGTCATGCTCACCACAGAGAGTTACATAAAGTTTACGGAAGAAACCCTGGACTTGGTACAGCGACAAAACAAATGCGCTGGGTAGATATTCAAAGAGAAAAGCATGGCATGGTATGATAGAATTATTGGTAAAAAAGTTGACGTTGAGGAAAAATTAAATCCTGCTCAGCCTTATTACGACCATAAGACAGAACCTAGCCGAGAAGATATTTTCAGCTATGAAAGGGCTTATGAAGATTTAGAAATAGTTAATCGCGGCGTAAATATGCTCGTCGATGACTGTGCAGAAATTAATGTAAAAGTTGGCGAACAGTTAAGCACCCAAAGTATTATAAAAGGAATTAAAAGATCTCGTATTGATCTTCTCTTAAATAAAGAGCCAAACCTTTTTCAAGATATAAGTACTTTTCGACGAAATCTCTTAATCGACTACTTACTAGACGGAAATATATTTATATACTATGATGGAGCACATCTCTATCATTTGCCTGCAAGTAAGATGACGATTCATGCAAGCGAAACAACTTATATTGAAAAGTTTACATATAATGAAGTTGTAAACTATTCAACAAAAGAAATTATACACATCAAGGATAATTCTTTTTACTCTATTTATAGAGGAGTTTCTCGACTAAAGCCCGCACTTCGTACTATGGTACTTATGCGACGAATGAGAGACTTTCAAGATAATTTCTTTAAGAACGGGGCAGTTCCCGGGCTTGTACTAAAGTCTCCAAATACTCTTTCTGAAAAAATTAAAGAAAGAATGATTCAGTCTTGGTCGGCAAGATATAGACCTGATGCAGGGGGACGCAGACCTTTAATTCTTGACGGCGGTATTGAAATTGATGAAATTTCAAATGTCAACTTTAAAGAACTGGACTTTCAAACTGCTATTGAAGAAAATGAAAAAATCATTTTAAAAGCATTAGGAATTCCTCCTATTCTTCTTGATTCTGGAAACAATGCAAATTTGAGACCAAATATGCGATTGTACTATCTAGAAACTATTTTACCAATAGTAAGAAAGATTAATTTTGCATTAGAAAGATTTTTCGGATTTGAAATAATTGAAGAGGCGAGTAATATTCCTGCTCTTCAACCAGAATTACGAGATCAAGCATCTTATTACCAAGCTCTTGTGAACACAGGAATTATATCTCCGAATGAAGCAAGAGCAGCACTAAACTTCGAGCCTGTAGAAGGCTATGATGACCTGAGAGTCCCTGCAAATATAGCAGGAAGCGCAGCGAATCCAGAAGAGGGTGGTAGACCACCAGAACAAGGAGAAGATAAATGGCTTCACGAAGTAGACTTCGTAAAGATGTCAACGCAACGTTGACACAACAGTTTCAGGAATGGGGTCTTCCGTTAGATATTGACTATAAAAGCTACTGTGGAATTGTAGATTTTCCTGTAACTCCTCGAGCTATTCAAAAGTCTTTTTATAACTGGAAAACCTGTCTTCGGTCTCTTAGAATTGAGACTCCTAAAGCAGCTCCTACACCGGCGGCTCCGAAAAAAGAAGCTCCGAAAAAAGAACCTGCTAAGAAGAAAGTAGAGACGAAAGATGAATAAGATTTTTAATCTTACTTCTACCTTTAAAGCCCTTCACGAAGATGATGACGGGGGCGTTCATATCTGCGGTATGGCAAGTACTCATGATGAGGATCGTGCAAATGATGTTATTATGGCAGAAGCTTGGACAAAAGGTGGACTCCAAAATTTTGAAAAGAACCCTATTATTCTTTTTAACCATGATTACAATAAACCTATTGGTCGAGCTACAGGTCTTAAAGTTACCGATAGTGGGCTTGAGCTAAAGGCAAAAATTTCTAAGTCTGCGCCAGATCATGTGGCGCAACTAGTCAAAGAAGGCATTCTTGGAGCTTTTTCTGTTGGTTTCCGAGTCAAGGATGCTGATTATATAACGGAAACTGACGGACTAAAGATTAAGGATGCTGAGTTGTTTGAAGTATCAGTAGTATCGGTACCTTGCAATCAAGCAGCAACTTTTTCTCTGGCAAAATCATTTGACTCAGAAGAAGAGTATAATGATTTTAAGAAAACTTTCACCAATCGTGTAGATCTAGCCGGTCAGTCTCTGGCTAAGGACGAAAAATCATCGTTAGCTAGTGAAACACCGGACGAAGCGGGCATTACCGCTCACAAGGAGATCAAAATGTCGGAAGAAGTAAAAACTCCCGAAATCGACTTGGAAGCTTTTGCTAAGAAGGTGGCAGAGGAAACTGCTACTACTATTGCAATGAAGCAAGCCGAGACGAAAGCTGCTGAAGAAAAAGCAGCACAAGAAGCTGCTGAAAAAGCTAAGCTCGACGCCGAGCAAAAAGCTCAGCAGGAAGAAGAAGTACAAGCAGCTATCAAGGTTGGTGTCGAGTCAGGCGCCGATCGTTTGATGGCAGACCTTGAAGCCAAGATGGCTGCAAAGGATGCCGATATGGAAAAGATTCTTGCTCAACATAAGCAAGATCTTGAAGAGAAGAATGAAGAGCTCAGCAAAATGCGTGACTCTAAGCGTGTATTCGCTGATCGCTCTTCTGGTAACGGTATTGAAGCTCATGCAAAAGACCTTATGTATGGTCATATGCTGGGTGTATTTACGAATAAGGGCTGGGATACTAAGTATGGTCGTCAAGTTTTGGAAAAGGCAGGTATGTCTTATCCAAGCGGCACCTCCGTTGCAGACACTGACAACCTGTTGGCAGTAACTGTAGGTACGGCTCTTGAGAAAGAGGTACAATTCCAGTATCGTCTTGCTCAACTTTTCCGTGAGCTCAATATGAACTCACAATCCATGGTTCTGCCTCTGCAGAGCGACACCTCCAAGGCGATCTTCTCGACTGGTGGTGAGAATGTTCGATATACTGGTGCAGACTCCTCTGTTGGCGCAGGTGATGGTACTGGTGTAACTAACGAAGGTGGTACTCCAGGTAATTTTGCTGTAAATCAAATTATCCTGCAAGCACACCGTCTGATTTCTACTACGTTCCTTGATAATCACATTGATGAAGAGATTCTTGTAAATCTTCTTCCCATGATGACCGAGAACGTAGCTCGTGCACACGCTCGCGCAGTAGACAACATGGTTCTGAATGGTGATACCGGTGTAGGTATTAATGGTATTGCTGATATGGCAAATGCTCAAACGAACTGGATCGGTGCAGCTACTGAGCGCGTATCTGTAGGTGGCACTGTTGCTCCTTCAGCTACTCCGCCTACTACCGATAAGCTTGATTCTACGCTTCTTCTTGCAGCGCGTTCATCGCTCGGTAAGTATGGCTTGGCACCTTCAGACGTAACTTACGTTGTATCTTCTGATCGTTACTATGATCTGATTGCAGATCCTGGTTTCGCGGATATTACAGATGTCGGTTCTGATATGGCAACCAAGCTGGTTGGTGCTATCGGTTCAGTTTACGGCTCGCCCGTAGTAATGTCTGATAATTTCGATCCCGAAGCAGCTAGCAATAATATTGCTTACGCAATCAATACCTCTAACTTTGTAATTCCACGTCTTCGTGGTGTAAATGTAGAGACTGATTACGAAGTACGTCAGCAGCGTCGTCTGGTAGTTGCTACTCAATCACTCGGTTTCGACCGTTTGTTTGGTACTGTAGCAGCCAACAACGTTGCAGCTGCAGCAATCACTCTGGTAGCTTAATAGCTACTGTAGACTGGGGAGGTTCGCCTCCCCAAGTTTTTACTCTTTGACTTATGGCGAATTTAATTACTTTACAACAATTCAAAGATGCGGAGCAAATAACCAACCCTCGGGATGATTATAAAATTAGCCGCATAATTGATTCCGTAAGTCAAATAGTAAAAACTTACTGTGCTAACTCAATTGTAGACTATCATTCTACAAATAAAGTCGAAACTTTTAATATTGAGTGGAATACTCATCTTGTGCAATTAACTGAAAGTCCTGTAAATACAATTGTATCGGTAGAAACTCGAGATACAGTTACTACAGCATATACAGCACTAGGAACAGATGATTTTTATTTGGACACGTCGACCGACAGTGTTTTATATGTACAGGGGGCAGGGTATAAGTATTGGCCAATAGGTCCCGGGGCTGTTAAAGTAACTTATACTGCTGGTTATGCACAAACTCCTTATGACCTACAAATTGCAGTAATTGATTTAATTAATTACTATTATAAAGATGAGCATAAAGGTCGTAGAACGCTCCAAGGCGCGACTATGGAAAATGCACCCAGTGGCGAAGGCAAAGGCTTTCCAGACCATATCAAACGAATACTTGATATGTACAAAAACTTCTAATGGCGATCAAAGTAGTAGAGGATATGCTTAAAAAAGCATATGGAGAAGCAAGAGGAAGAAAGCTACTTAGAAAAGCAAGGAGTTGGACTGATACCCAAGGCTATCATTTAATTTCTATAACAGAAGCTGAAATTGCACATCTTATTTCTAGTAACTATGTTGCTATTCGAAGAAGAGCACTTGTAACCGGAGAACAAAAAAGACTACAGGCCCAGAGAAACGATAGAGTAACAAGGGCACAAGCAGTAGAAAGTGTTTTAGAAACTTCAGATGATGTAAATATTCAGCGTCTGAGAAAAGAAGCCGCATCTTTAGCTACACATATATTTAAAAATTTTGTAAAAGAGTATAATAAAGGAATTAGAGAAGCACATTTAAAGGCTTCACAACATGGAAATAGCATTAGAATTTTGCAGCCCTCTAATTTATCTTATAAAGTTAAAGCGGCCATGAAAACTTTATTAGAAAGCAAGTCGACAGGAACTCTTTTAGACAGCATTACAAAAGGAAAGGCAGGAAGGTCTTTTGATCGTAGAACTCAATTCGTACACTTAGGCAGAACTGTAGGTCGTGCAATTGCTGAAAATTTAGGAGATTTAGAGCCGACTTCCCAAGCCGAAAAAGAAGCTCAAAAGGTAATAGAAAATATATTGGATCGAACAGAGTTTCGATTACGACAATTAGATCAAATACAAGGCCAAGATATTTATATAGAAGGGTTTATTGGGCCTAGTACAATAAATGCTCCTGGAGCAGAATCTTCTGACTGGAAGCATTTAAGACCTTTAATTGAAGAAGAGCTGCAACAAGTTCTTAGCTCAAAAGAATACACAGATAAGTTTGGATCTGGCCCGGGAAGCCAGCCTTTTGATGAAAGACTTGCAAAATATGTTGCAAATGAGCAAGTATTAAAAAAAGCAAAAGGTAGACGAACAAAAGCAGACGCTCCATTTAAAATAGAATCTCCTAGAAATAAAACAGGCTCAGTTAAAAAAAGAAATACACAACGAGCATCTGCTAAAAAAACAACTGTAAGACCGGGTAAAAAGATTAATGTACCCCCAAGAAATGTAAAAACAAAAAATAATCCAGCATCTGTACCTATGAATTTAATAGGAGTTATAAATCAAAGATTGCCGGAAGTGGTTGCTCAAAATATGAGATATCCTGCTCTTGAGTATAGAACAGGAAGATTTGCTAATTCAGCTCGAGTTACGGATATGGCAAAGACAGCACAAGGATTTACAAGTATTGGATATACTTATCAAACAAATCCATATCAAACGTTTGAGCCTGGTTATCAACAAGGGTCTCCTGATAGAGACCCTCGAAAGTTAATTGATCGCTCTATACGAGAGATAGCAGCACACTATGCGATGGGAAGATTCTATACTAGGAGAGTATAATGGCGGTTACAAAAAGAACGTATACTACGCGTAGATCCGCTATATTAGATTCACTTGTTACAGAGCTAAAAAAGATTAATCAAACCGGTAATTTTTTAACTGATGTGTTTGATAATGTTCATCCTCGCCTAAAGTTTTGGGATGAAATTGATACTTTTCCTGCAATACATTTAAATGCAGGTACAGAAACAAGAGAGTATCAAGGAGGCGGTTATAAAGATAGATTTCTTAATATTACAATTCGATGCTACGTAAAAGAAACAGATGCAGTAATAGCTCTCGATAAACTTTTAGAAGACGTCGAAACAGTAATAGAATCTAACGGACGATTGCCTTATATTGATAGGCAAGGAAACCAACAATATACTTTAGACATTATTATAGTCAGTATTGATACTGACGAAGGTGTTCTTGAACCGTATGGAGTTGCAGAAATGCAAATCTCGGTTCATTACTAGAAACGGCAGGCACGAGCAAAGGCTCACGTCCTAGCCCTTTCAATCTCTAGGAGATATGCTATGGCAGAACAATTATATTTTAGCAGAGACTCGAAACTTTACCTGGAATTTGATAGTAAACTCTGGGAAATTCCTGTATTGGATGGTTTTAGTTTCTCGCAGTCTACCAATCAGTCCGAAATTTCTCTTTCAGAAATGCAAGGTTCGGATGGATTGAGTCGACGAGGTAACAGGGTATTTACAGACTCTCTGGCTCCGGCTGAGTGGTCTTTTAGTACCTATGCACGCCCTTTTAAAGACGGTGCAAGCACTGATGAGCATCACGCAGTAGAAGAAGCTCTTTGGGCAGTAATGGCAGGAGCGGATAAGTACGTAGCTTCTACAGCAGGTGGCGGTATTCTTACCACCACTAATGTTTCCAACTTAAGCGGAGCAACGGATGGAACTTACACTATTAATGATGCTGATACTACTACAGGTAGTCATCCCGCTACAGCAGTAGGCTGGGAAATTGATATTACAATTGCAAGTGATGCAGTAACTAGCATTACTGTAGTATCTGCAGGCTCAGGCTTTACGGCAAATGATACAATTATTATACCCACTTCTTTGGTTGGAGGCGGCACGCCTGCAACAAATGGAGTAACTGTTACTGTTGCTACTGTTACAGAAAGTGGAGCTAACTTTTATCGCGCTATTAATTCTGATGAAAACTCTCCCTTCGGGCCGGCAGTGGCTGTTCCGGATACTACTAAGCAAAGCATTAATTTTGGACAATCAAACCGTGCAGTACTTGGTACTTGTAATCTTTACTTTGTTATGGAGACAAGCGCATCAAATCCGATGGTTTATCAGCTTCAAAATGCTGCAGTTAATGAAGCTTCTATTGATTTTGAAGTAGATGGTATTGCTACTATTAACTGGTCCGGGTTTGCAAAGCAAATTGTTGATATGCAATCTAATGGTAATGTTGCTCTCGTAGCTACCAAAACTGCTACTCAAGATACTTCAAGTACTGCACTTGTAGCGACAACGTCTACAGTTAATAAAGTAGTTCTTGATATTAATGATGGCTTTAAGTTAGGTATTCCTACGGCCACTACTTTGACTGCCAGTATGTTCGCAAAAGATGATGGTGTGGGCGATACGGATACATTTATTCGAAATCGTTTGACTCAGCTTCTTGTAAGCACAAGTGATACTACCGCTTTCCCTTCAGGATCTTATAATCTTACTCTTACTGGCGGAAATATTACTATTTCAAATAATATTTCATACCTTGTACCAGAAGAACTTGGTTCTGTGAACGTTCCAATTGAGCACGTAACAGGAGGCCGTACTTGTAACGGTAACTTTACTTGTTACTTAACACTCGATACTGCTAGTGGAAGCAATGGAACTTCTGTAGAATTGTTTAATGACATGACTACTTCAGGGGCAAACAAAGGTCTTGAAAAGGTTGTAAACGATTTTAACGTAACTTTCCAAGTTGGAGGCGCGGTTTCTGGGACTCCTCGCTTGTATGTAAATATTCCTAAGTGTCATATTGACGTGCCAACTCATTCAGTTGAAGATGTAATTTCTGTAGAGACTAACTTTGCAGCATACACTACTGACTTTAACGTTGCGAATGAGATGAAACTCGAGTACTACGGAGTATAATTTAAAAATTACTTTGATATAAACCCGCTTCGGCGGGTTTTTCTTTTCTGCTATCAAAAAAAGTTCTTGACTTTTTATCTCCTCTCCCTTATAATTACACAATATAAATTTCATTTAAAAGGAACCAAAAAATGTCTGATTCACCCGTTTCACTCGCCAGTCTCATGACTGCAAGCAAAACTGTCGCTGTAGACTTTCCTGGCTATACAGGTATGGAAATTTCTCTTTGTTATCTAGCAAGAGAAGAGTTAGTAAAATTACGTAAACGCTGCGTAACTACTAAGTTCGATAAGAAAACTCGCCAGCCAGAAGAAACTCTCGATGAAGAAAAGTTTATTGTTGAATACTGTAAAGCTGTCATCAAAGGATGGTCAGGCCTAAAGTATCGTTACCTAGAAGAGCTTCTTTTGGTAGATATATCAAGTCTTGACCCGGAGGATGAACTTCCTTACACTCAAGAAAATGCTGAGCTTCTTATGAAAAACTCAAATGTCTTTGACAGTTGGGTTACAGAAGCAGTAGGTGACCTCGAAAATTTTACTGGGAACAAATAGCCCGAATAGATACTCTCCTAGAGAGGTCCATTCGGGAAGCAGACTCTAAGGTAGACTTAGATAAGTATCTGCTTGTTTGTGAACAATTAGGTCAAGAACCCGATCCCGCCAAAATGCCGCTCGAGCCTTCGGATTTTCCCGAAGAAGTTCAAGTGGCATTTTTTATGTTTAGCTTATTACCAGATCACTGGGAAGGAATGAGTGGTACATATATGGGGAAATATTGGGATGGAATCGAATATTTTTTCAATCTATATGAAATAGAAGATAGAAAGACTATTTTATATATAATGAAAATGTATGAAGCAAAGCTAGTAAATTATAGAGCAGAGCAATCAGAAAGAAAACGAAAAGCTGAAGAACGTAAAGCAAAAAGCGGTGGAAAAAATTACACCCATAATGTAAAAGGCTAATGGCTAAAAAAATTACTATTGATATTGAAGTTAATGGCAGAATGCAAAAAGCAACTTTGTCTGCAAAAAAGCTTCGTTCAGCTTTAAATGAAGTAGATACTGCGTCTCAAGGGGTCGAGAAAGGTAGTCGAACCTTAGACCGTAATTTAAAAGGCGCTGCAAAAACAACTTCAAATAGTACTAAAGAATTTTCAAAAATGGCACAAGGTATGGGTGGCTTGGTTGGCGCCTATGCAACTGTCGCTGCCAGCGTTTTTGCGTTATCAGCCGCATTTCAGTTTTTTAAGACAGTTGGCGACCTTGCTGCTTTGACCGCAGGACAAGAACTTTTTGCAGCAAAAACCGGCGTGTCAATGAAGTTGATGACAAAAAATATCCAAGATGCAACTGGAGGTCTGGTAGCATTTAGAGAAGCAGCACAAGCTGCCGCTATTGGAGAAGCCGCAGGGCTCAGTGCTGATCAAATGGAAAGGCTCGGTGCAGTTGCAAAGAATGCAGGAACAATTCTTGGCAGAGATGTGACTGATGCATTTAATCGACTGACTCGGGGTGCAATCAAAGCAGAACCAGAACTTTTAGACGAATTAGGTATCATTGTTCGTATCAATGATGCAGCCGAAGCCTATGGTAGAACAATAGGAAAAAATGCACAAGATTTAACACAGTTTGAAAAAAGTCAAGCCATAGTTAATGCCGTTCTTGAGCAAGGCGAGAGTAAGTTTGATGATGTAGGAGACAGTATCAACTCTGTTGCGCAATTTGCAGCCGCGTTCCAAGATACTTTTAAAGAGCTTTCAAAGCCAATAGCAGAAGTCGCTAATTTTATTGCAAAGTCTTTGGGCGACAGTATTTTAGGCGTAAGTTCTATTTTAGGTATTTTAGGCCTAAATATTGTAAAAAGCTTTGCTCCTGCCGGACCAGCATTAAAAAATACAGCTAAAGAAGGAATAGAAGCTAGAAAGCGTTTAATGGAGGCTGCACATACAGAAACTAATTCTACTGTTGCAGATGAAATTCGTAAGGGAGAATTTACAAATAAAAACTTAAAGCATATAGAAACTGCTGCAAAATCTAAAACTAGTATAGTTATGAATTTGTCTAAAATGGAACGAACTGCAATTGAGAGAGATATTGCAATAATTCGTGCACAAAACTTACGAATGACTATGGATGGGAAAAATGCCTTTACCCGAATGATTACAGGCTGGCGAATACAGCTTCTAATGTTTCAAGCCGATTATGGCAAAACTATGGGGTATCTTAAAGCCGCTACAGCAGTGCTTACCACTGCGGTAGGAAAACTTTTTGGTGCCTTATCTTTTGTCGGATTGATTGTAATTCTTGTCGAGCTTGGAAAGCAGTTTAGAAGAACTTTTATGATTGGTGAGGATCTTCGTGAAGCAGAAGAGGCTACAGAAAAACTTAATAAAAAATTAAAAGAACAATCTGAGGCAATAAAAGAAGTAACAGCAAATCTTAAAAAGCCTACAAGTGAATTAAATCGTTTAAATCAAAAACTTGGAGTATTGGCAAACTTTAATTTAGCCCCTATAAGTGCACAAATTAATCTTTTGGAAGAAGCGGTACAAAGATTAGCAGAAGCAGAAGAAAAAAGAAAAAAAGCTAGACAACAAGTAGGTATAGAAGAAGGCCCAGAAGAAAGTGAAAAAATACCCCTGCTCAATGTTGCTCAAAAAGCCCGTTTGGGAGTAGAAACTTTTGGAGACTTAAATAAAGCACTAAAAGAACAATATGTAGCATCTAAGAATGCACGAGACGCACTAGATGTGTATAAAACATCTCTGGGCCCCTTGGACTATTTAATAGCTAATATTTCAGGAAAGTTCAAAGAACACAATGCTGAGATACACAGATATCAAGAATTAAAAATGGTAGCCAATCAGAATGGCATACGGCTTGGATTCAACGACGCGGAAGCTAAAGCTGTTGCGGAAATACTAGAAGGTTTAGAGAACAGCGTTCCAACATTAATTAGAAATTTTGAAATGCTCGAGGAGCAAAACTTAGCACCAAAAGATGTTAATCAACAAAAATTATTAGACCTTAAAGATAAAATCAGGCTAGTAACTGCTGAACTGGAACAAAATCCTGGTAGTGCAGAGCTAAGATTTGAATTCGAGAAGCTTATAGAAGAGTCCCGAGGAGTTATAGATTCATTAGAGACTCAAAGTAAAAAAGCTGCATCTGTAAAGGCGTCATTTACAGGACTTACAAACGCAGTACAGCAATTTGGTGATGCTTCTCAAAAATTTATGCCTAAATCTTCAAATTTTTCCGGAATTTTTCAAGGATTAGACGAACTCGACAGAAACTTAATGAATATTGTTGATACCTATAAAGATACAGAAAATTTTCAAACAATAGGACAATTAATAGCAGGCGATGATGAAGGCAAAATAGATCAAGAAGGCGCAGCAATTCGAAAAGCCTATGAAATAGCTATAAAAGGCGAAAAAGATTTTAATGATGAAGAGTTTAGAGGATTACAGCTCTCTGATCTTAGATTAATGCTGTCTGAAAAAAGAGCAAAACTTGCAAAGATATTTTTTGATCTTGAAAGAGCGTCTACTTTAAATAAAATTGAAATGTTAAAAGCAGAACAGTCTATTCTGCCCTATCAGCAAAAAGCATTTAATGCAACAAAAGCCACAAACGAAGCCGAAATAGCATTAACTAAAGCAAAAAAAGAGCAAGAAATGCTAGATAAAACAAACTTAAGTGTTACAGAAGAACAAAGAATACTGGCAAAAGATAAAGTAGATTTAGCGCAAGCCGAATATGATATAGCAGTTCGTAGAGAAGCATTAGAAAGAAGACTTGTTCCAATTAGAAAAGAGCTCGACAATTTAGGTAGAGAGACGGAGCGATTAAATACTATAAAAGAAGTTGTAGCACAAGAAAGAAAAATTTTAGATATGAGAAAGCAGTTTCTCTCCCTAGAAAAGAAAATGGTAGAAGATAGAGTGCAGGAGGAAATAGACTCTATTGCCAACAGAAATCCTTTCTTTGATAAAGAGCTAGCAACTGCTAGGGCTAAAGTAAGTGTTGCGGAAGCATTTTTAGAGATTGAAAAACAACAAGTAGAGTCAAATTATAATTTAAAAGTAAAAGAAATTAATAATGAATACGCTTTATTAGAAGCAAAACGAAAGCAAAGTCTTTTAGAGTTAGAGATAAAAGCAGCAGAGGCCCGCGACAAGGGAGGTCCGAATGCAGAAAGAATTGCACGAGAATATGAATCAATTGCTGCCGTTTATAATAGTATAGATTTCAAAACTCCTAGAGATACTGCTCTTTTACTAGCAGCTAAAACAAAAGAAGCGTCATTATACGGCCTAGAAAAAATAGTACGAGATTCAAAAAGAGCATTAGAAGAACTAGATCCATTAGATCAAGTTTTAGATGCTGCAGCAGATGCTTTTGAAAAAGGCTTAAATAATGCTGTAAATGGTATATTTGACTCTTTGATCGACGGGTCAAAAAGCATGTCAGAGGCTTTAAAAGATGCGGCTCGAGGTGTTTTATCTGCAATTCAAAAAGAAGTAACTCAAAGATTAATTGTAGATCCTCTTTTGGACGCGCTGTTTGGAGAAGAGACAACAGCAGAAACTCAAGCAAAAGCAGCAGCACAAGGAATGCAACAAGGAGCCCAAGCAGTAAAAACAACGCTACAAACTGCAAATATTAATTTTGAGACGACTTTTACTTCTGCTTCAAACAATGTAAAAACAGCTTTAAGTACTGGAGGCGGTTCTGTTGCTCGACAAATTACAGAGGCATTAACGTCTAATCGTGTAAAAATTGAGTGTTGTAAAGGCCCGAAAGGTCCAAAAGACCCGGCATAT
>Ga0255754_10000927_pt1 | contig 23008 bp, 21 predicted proteins | sample 101ome_22_FD_179954 | JGI IMG/M metagenome (GOLD analysis project Ga0255754, IMG submission 179954) | Coastal salt marsh microbial communities from the Groves Creek Marsh, Skidaway Island, Georgia - 101412BT metaG (version 2) | ecosystem: Environmental > Aquatic > Marine > Intertidal zone >... | reverse complement strand
GTTTTCTAGACCAATTGAAATCATGTCTCTTTGATAGTTTTCTCTAATCAAAGCATTATCAATTTTTTTATTTTTTTGAATTTCTGTAGCATCGCTTGAATTTATAATCCTTAAGTTTAATGGCAGGTCTTCTATAAAATAATATTTTATTTTATCTTTGAACTGATTAAATTTATTTAAATCAAATTTTTTTTCTTTTTTAGATCCATCATGTTTAAATTTAGACTCAATGATTACAAAATAATCTACATACCTAAAATTTTGATTAAGTCTAACATCTAGAACTAAATCTTCTCCGCTATACATGAAACAATCAAATATCTTCATACATACTTTTGGTTGTAGTATATTGTAACCTATAGTAAGTAAACTTTTAATATTATAATAAATAAATATGTCAAAAAATATAGTTATCACGGGTGGATTAGGATATATCGGCACAGAATTATCAAAAATTTATTCTGGTGAAAGTTGGAACAGCAACATTACGGTTATAGATAAAAGATTTATATCTGAACGGGTTAATCAGTTACGTAAATGGAGGATTAATTTTGTTCAAGCAGATATTCTAGATAAAGAAAAAATAAATCAATATTTGAAAAACGCTGATGTGGTACACCATTTGGCAGGTATAACTGACGTGGCATACGTTAAATCAGATATAAATGAAGATCGGGATAAGTTGATCAGAGATACCGCCATTAAAGGTACTCAAAATATAATAAATTCAGTCTCAAATAATTGTAAAATTATTTTTCCATCAACCCATGTAGTTTTTGAAGGTTTAAAGGAAACCATGAGGGAAATTAATGAAGACCATCCAACATCAACATTTCTCGCTTACTCTACTAGTAAAGTTAAAAATGAGGAACAGTTAAAAGCATCAAATAAAAATTACGTCATATTAAGACTGGGTTCTGTGTACGGGTATTCATCAGATACAATGCGAATAAACATTATGCCAAATTTATTTAGCAAAATGACTTCTCAAGAACAAACGATAAAGTTATTTTCCGGTGGTAAACAATTAAAAAGTTTAGTTCCTTTAATTGATGTGGCTCGTTGTTTCAAATTTATGGAGGAGAACATTCAAATAAAAAAAGAAACTTTTCATTTGTCTAAAGACTCTATAACTGTTTCCGAGGTTGCAGATCTATGTAAAAAATATAATCCAAATCTTGTTATAGAAAAAACACAAGATGAAATTCCAAATTTAGGTTATACACTTTCAAACAAAAAATTACTAAAAACTGGTTTTAAATTTTTATATTCTCTTGATCAATCTATTAAAGAGATGATTGATAATTGGTCGACAAGTACGGACCCTTTAGATTTAGAGTATATCAAGAAAGGAGAGAAAGAGTTTATTGATGCTAGAGGAAAAATAAGTAACCATGAATTACCGGAACCTATCAATTTAATTGGTTATATAGATTCTGTTAAAGGGAGTGTTAGAGCAAATCACTATCATCCAATTCAAGAACAAAAATGTCTGTTGGTAAAAGGTCAATTTATAAGTGTTTACCAAGATTTACTTAATATTAATTCACCAAAAATTACTCACGTTGTTAACGAAGGAGACCTTATAGTCACGAAACCAAATACAGCACATGCGATGGTTTTTACTAAAGACTCAATATTCCTAAATTTGGTTCGAGGTGAAAGGGAACACGAAAATTATGGAGTTACTCACACAATTAGAAAAGTGATAGTGGATGAAGATATAAGAAAAAAATTAATTTCAATTTACAAGTTTGATTGTAGGTGTTGCGGGAAAGAGAGTCTCAAGCGTGTTATCTCTTTAGGGTTTCAGCCTTTAGCTAATAACTTAGAAAATAATAACAAAATGCAATCTGACCTTTATCCATTAGAAATGAATTATTGTGAAAATTGTCATAACTGTCAATTATCAGTTACTGTCGATCCAAAAAAAATGTTTTCAAATTATTTGTATCTCTCGTCAACGTCTAAACAGTTTGTTAAACATTTTGAAGACGCGTCCAATAAATACATTAAAAAATTTAAACTAATGCCAAAAAAATCAAATATTCTTGACATAGGTAGCAATGATGGGATTGCACTAAAGCCATTTCAAGATAAAGGCTTTAAAAATTTGTTAGGAATCGAACCAGCATCTAATCTCGCTAAAGCAGCTAATAAAAATAAAATTAAAACTTTAAACTACTTTTTTGATAAAAAAATTTTAAATAAAATTAATAAAAAATTTGATTTAATCCTTGCCTCTAATGTATTTGCCCATTCTGACAAATTAAAAGAAATGGCAGAATGTATGTCAAAACTGCTAAAGCCTAAAGGGACAATTGTCATTGAAGTGCAATACCTTCTAAATACTTTAAAAGATTTGACATTTGATAACATCTATCATGAACATTATAATTATTGGTCTCTTACTTCTCTAAAATACTTTTTTAACTCTCTAAATTTGAATATTATTGATGCTGAATTGATTAATACCCATGGAGGATCTATCAGAGTTTTTGTATCTAAAACAAATAAATCAATCAGCAATGAATTAAAAAAACTTTTAAAGGAAGAAGAAAAATATGGTATCAAGCAATATAAAACATACCAGGTTTTTGCAGATAGAGTATATAAATTAAGAACAAATGTAAGAAAAAATTTAGCCAAAATAGCAAATGGGAATAAATTAATTGCCTACGGATCGCCTGCTAAAGCTACCACTGCATTAAATTTTTTTGGAATAGATTATAATAATATTGATTTTATTGTTGAAGATAACAATCTCAAAAATAAAAAATATTTACCTGGAGTAAAGATACCAATTACCACTGACAAAACTCGAATTAAACCTAACAGTAAAATTTTAGTATTAGCTTGGAATTTTTTTGATTATATCAAACAAAAAAATGAAGATTTAAATTGTAAATTTATTAATATTAAAGAACTAGAAAAAGAGTAAATTAAAATAAATTTGTAATTAGCAAATAAATATTTTCCACAATTTCATAAATGTTATCAATATAAATTGCAGTCGCAGGATAATTATAAATTAAATCTTCTCTTAATAATCCTAAAATGCCAAATAATGTTAAGACAAAAACTATAAGAAATACAGAATACCCATAAAAACCTAACCCAGTACTTATATTACTGTTTTGTTTAACTTTGGCTTTTTGTTGCGGTTGATCATCTTTTTTAATTTCAATGCCGTATTTTTTCTCTAAATATTCATTGGTAAATTTTGGTGTTGTTTCTTTAACTTTTCTTTTTTGAGTTCTTTTTTTAGTAGTACTTGTTTTTTTTGATAATGGTTGTTTTGTAGTAGTTTCAACTGTTTCTGGATATTGAGTCCATTTATTACCACAAGTTCCGCATTGAACTACTCTTCCTGATGTTGTTATAGCTGTATCTGGAACAACAAATTTTTTTGAACATGAAACACATTGAATTATCATAGTTATAATAAATACTATTCTTAAATTAAATTCTCAATAATAAAGTGCTTTTTTATTTTTTTACTTTATTAAATTAATAGTATATATCTCATTTGAATTTAAAGGGGGCGGTTAGCTCAGTTGGTAGAGCATCTCGTTTACACCGAGAGGGTCATAGGTTCGAGTCCTTTACCGCCCACCATTATTTTGGGGGTGTAGCTCAGTTTGGTTAGAGCGCCTGCCTGTCACGCAGGAGGTCGCGGGTTCGAGTCCCGTCACTCCCGCCATTTATCTAAAACATTCCACATTTAAAATAATTTCTTTATAAAAATTATCTTCGCTATTTAATTTAAAACAATTTTTATCTAAAAATTCAGTTATAATTTTATCTTCTAATGATCCAATTATAACAATTCTTGCAATTTTTTTATTTTTCAAATGATTGTTTATAAAAATTTTATAATTAGTTGAGTATTCAGAGTTGATTCTTGGAGAACTTACATCGTCATAAGCTCTATTTATTCCATGACTTCTAAAATTTAATAATGGGGCAATAAATTGATAATGTGTGATTAACATAGTATTTAAATTCTGACTCAATTCTTTTTTATGCTTATTTATTAAATTAATTTCATTATTAGGATTAACCTCAAATTCAGATGTAATCCATTTTAACCCATTTAATTTCTTGTCGATCAAGGTTGCATCTAAATAATTTTGTAAATTTACTTTTTCTAAATCCATAAATTTACGTTTTAATGTATATTTATTTAAATTATCTATTGCCCAAAAAAAACAAAACCCCAAAATAATGTAAGTAGATAAATTATTTTTTAATTTAATTTTTGATAAAAAATAAACCACAAAATAAAAAAGAAAAGGAACAGTTAAAAAAATAAATTTTTGGTTTAAAGAAAGAATTTGATGCCAAATCATGATTATACCTGAAAAAATAAGCAATAACTGAATTAATATGTTGTTAATGTTATAATTATTTTTATTTTTAAATTCAGACATTAACAAAAAAAATAAAATTAAAATTGGTATCCAAATTTCTTTAAACCTTAAAAAATATCTATTAAATTCTATGGGATGAACAAAGTCATCCCATCTGGAACTGGCAATTGATTGCGGATATAATAAATATTGTATTACAAAGTGTTCAAATGAAATATCATTTAAAAATAAAAAGAGTCCTAAAATAAACAAACAAATTAAAACTGATATGAAGACTAAAAAAATTCTTTTAAGTGAAAAATAAAAATATAAATGTATTAAAAAGAATATAGATATTAAAATAATAAAGTATCCAGCGGGCGTCTGTTTAGAAAGAAAAGATATAAATAATAAAAATGGCAAGATTAACCACAATTTATTTTCATCTTTTTTTATAGCTAATATAAAAGTAAACAAAGATATAAAAGATATTATCATCCCGTGATGATCTAATGATGGAACAGCACTAGATGGATAAGCAGTTAAACAAATTAATATGACAAAAAAATTCTTTATGTAAAAATTAGTTTTAAAGTAATTGAATAAATAAAGACTAAATAAAGCAACAATTACGTTTAATAGAGTAGAGTGAAGTACGTAAGCAAACCAATTGACACCAAAAATTAAAAAAAATAGTCCTTGTAAATAATCTATAATTGGACCAGTAGATACCCAATAATCTTTAAAAGGGACATCACCTAATAAAATTCTATAACCCGTATCAAAAAAAAGAAAAGTATCTAACGGAAAAACACCAATATTTGCTACATAAAAATTTATAGAGGCAGATAATATAATAATGCCTGCAATAGAAAGGAAATTTAAATTTTTTAAACTATAATTTTGCTTCATAGTTAAAACAAACTATACACATATTAAAAAAATTTTCCCCAAATATAGGACAAAGTGCGACTATCATCAAACTAGAGAAATTAATATTTTTAGTATATTTATATTCTTAATTTTATGATTTTATCATTTTTACAGGAATATTTCCCTATTATACTTTTTTTAATATTGGCATTGTTATTAAGTATAGGTTTTATAGTAATCAATTTCCTATTTTCGCCAAGCAATCCTGACCCTGAAAAATTATCAGCCTATGAATGTGGTTTTGAAGCATTCGACGACTCGAGAATGGAATTTGATGTGAGATTTTATCTTGTTGCAATATTATTTATCATTTTTGATTTAGAAATTGCATTTTTATTTCCATGGGCAATTTCGTTAGGAAAAATTGGTGCCCTAGGATTTTGGTCGATGATTATCTTTTTGGGCATACTAACTGTTGGTTTTATATATGAATGGAAAAAAGGTGCATTGGATTGGGAGTAATGGCTGATAACATTTTATACAAAGAAAAATTAGATAAAATTCCTGAGGAGTTTAAAGAAATTGCATCTGAATTTGCAGAAAAGGGATTTGTCACAACGTCTTTTAACAATTTAATTAATTGGGCGAGAACTGGATCGTTGCATTGGATGACATTTGGTTTAGCGTGTTGTGCGGTAGAAATGATGCAAACCTCAATGCCAAGATATGATCTCGAGAGGTTTGGAGCTGCTCCGCGAGCATCACCTAGACAATCAGATGTGATGATAGTCGCTGGTACACTTACAAATAAAATGGCTCCAGCATTAAGAAAAGTTTATGATCAAATGCCTGAACCACGCTATGTTATCTCTATGGGTAGCTGCGCGAACGGTGGTGGCTACTATCATTATTCTTATTCAGTAGTCAGAGGATGTGATAGAATTGTGCCGGTTGATATTTATATTCCTGGTTGCCCACCATCAGCTGAAGCATTGCTTTATGGAATTCTACAATTACAAAAAAAAATAAGAAGAGAAGGTAATATTAACCGTTAAGTAATGTCAAATTTTGAACAAACAATAAATAAGATCAATTCAAAACTTTCTTCAAAAGTATTACATTCAACTATTGAGAATAACGAAATAAATATTGTTATTGACTCAGATAATTTATTTGAAGTTTTAAATTATTTTAAAACAGGTGAATTTAATTTTAAACAACTTATAGATATTGCTGGTATTGATAATTTAAATTCTGATGAAGAAAAAAGATTTAAGATAGTTTATTTACTTTTATCTCATGAAGCAAACCAGCGAATTAAAATAGCAATTAATATTGATTTAAACGAAGAAGTTCAAAGCGTTGTTCAAATTTTTCCATCAGCAAATTGGATGGAGAGAGAAGTTTTTGACATGTATGGTATTAAATTTAAAAATCATCCAGATTTAAGACGAATATTAACAGATTATAATTTTCAAGGATATCCATTAAGAAAAGATTTTCCTTTAACTGGGTTTAAAGAGGTCAGATATAGCGAACAAGAAAAAAAGGTAATTTATGAAGATGTTAAATTAGAACAAAATTACAGAGATTTTGATTTTGATAGTCCTTGGGAGGGAACAAAATATATAAAAGAAATACAAAAAAAAGAAGATGGCAAAAAAAACTAAAACATTAAATCTAAATTTTGGACCTCAACATCCAGCTGCTCATGGTGTTTTGCGTTTAATTTTAGAATTAGATGGTGAAGTAGTAGAAAAAGCAGACCCACATATTGGGTTGTTGCATAGAGGAACAGAGAAACTTATAGAAAACAAAACATACCTTCAAGCTTTACCTTACTTTGATAGATTAGATTATGTTGCGCCCATGAATCAAGAACACGCTTTCGCTTTAGCAACTGAAAAACTTCTTAAACTAGATATTCCAATAAGAGCAAAATATATTAGAGTTATTTTTTGTGAGATAGGTAGAATATTAAGTCATTTACTTAATATCACTACTCAAGCACTTGATGTAGGAGCGCTTACACCTTCTTTGTGGGGTTTTGAAGAAAGAGAAACTCTGATGACTTTTTATGAAAGAGCCTCAGGATCAAGATTGCATGCGAATTACTTTAGAACAGGTGGTGTGCAAAAAGATTTACCAACAAAACTTATTAATGATATTTATAAATTTTGTGAAACTTTTCCTAAAATTATAGATGATTTAGAAACTCTGCTTACTGATAATAGAATATTTAAACAACGAAATGTAAATATTGGAGTTGTTTCAAAACAAGAAGCTATAGATCATAGTTTTTCAGGTGTTATGATTAGAGGATCTGGAATAGCTTGGGATTTAAGAAAATCACAACCTTATGAATGTTATCAGGACTTAGAATTTAAAATACCAGTTGGAAAAAATGGAGATTGTTACGATCGATATTTATGTAGAGTAGAAGAAATGCGAGAAAGTATTAAAATTATCAAACAATGTATTGAAAAATTACCACAAGGGCCTGTAAAAACCATTGATAATAAAATTTCGCCTCCAAAAAGAGAAGATATAAAGCAATCTATGGAAGCTTTAATTCATCATTTTAAATTATTTACTGAGGGGTACAGAGTTCCAAAAGGAGACGTATATTCCGCTGTTGAAGCTCCGAAAGGCGAATTCGGAGTTTATTTGATAGCTGATGGTAGCAACCGGCCTTATAGATGCAAAATAAGAGCTCCAGGTTTTTCACATCTACAAGCAATGGATTATTTAATCAAAGGACATATGTTAGCTGATGTCCCCGCAGTTCTTGGTTCATTAGACATAGTTTTTGGTGAGGTAGATCGATGAGTATAAAAAAAATTCATGATGAACAACCTGATACTTTTGAGTTTAATGAGAAAAGTAAAAAACTAGCTGATGAGCTTTTAAAAAAATATCCTTCTAGTAAAAAAAAAAGTGCGGTAATGCCGATGTTATATCTAGTGCAAAGACAGAACTCTAATTGGATACCATTAGCTGGAATTAAATATGTAGCTAAACTTTTGGAAATGCCATATATAAAAGTTTATGAGGTTGCAACATTTTATACTATGTATAATTTAGCTCCAGTTGGTAAATATTTTGTTCAAGTTTGTACTACAACACCATGCTTAATTAGAGGCGCTAATAAAATTACCAGTCTTTGCAAGAAACTAATTTCGAAAAATGAAAATGAATTATCAAAAAATAAACTTTGTTCATGGATAGAAGTAGAATGTCTGGGTGCATGTGTTAACGCACCTATGATACAAGTGAATGATGATTATTATGAAGATTTGGACGAAAAAAACACTGAAAAAATCATTAAATCATTAATTGATGACAAACCTTTAAAACCAGGATCTTTTAGGAATAGAAAAAGTTCAGAACCCGAGAACACTTCATCCAATGGAGGAATGAATGCTTAAAAAGGAAAATAGAATATTTACAAATTTATATAATAAAAAGAGTTGGAAAATAGACTCTTCACTTGAACGAGGTGACTGGAAGGATACTAAAAATATTCTGTCTAAAGGGAGAGAATGGATAATCAACGAAATCAAAACTTCAGAATTAAGGGGTCGTGGTGGTGCAGGATTTTCTACGGGATTAAAATGGTCTTTTGCACCCAAAGAGTTAGGTGAGAGACCTCATTATTTAGTTATTAATGCCGATGAGTCAGAACCTGGGACTTGTAAAGATAGAGATATCATCAGATTTGAACCTCAAAAATTATTAGAAGGCTGTCTCATTGCTGGTTACGCTGTAAATGCCAAGGTTTGTTATATTTATATTAGAGGTGAATATGTTAATGAAGGATTAAGACTTCAAGAAGCAATTAACCAAGCTTATGAAAAAAAATTTTTAGGTAAAAATGCATGTGGCAGTGGTTGGGATTTTGATATTTATATTCATTTTGGTGCTGGAGCTTATATTTGTGGTGAAGAAACAGCGTTACTTGAAAGTTTAGAAGGTAACAAAGGGCAACCAAGACTCAAGCCACCTTTCCCAGCACTCGTTGGACTTTATGGATGTCCAACTATCGTAAACAATGTAGAGACAATAGCAGTTGTTCCCACAATTCTTAAAAGAGGTGGCAAATGGTTCTCCTCGATAGGTAGACCAAAAAATACTGGAACAAAAATTTTTTGTATTTCAGGAAATGTTAACAAACCTTGCAATGTTGAGGAAGAGCTAGGAGTTTCTCTAAAATATCTTATTGAAGAATATGCCGGTGGTGTAGTTGGTGGATGGGATAATCTTCAAGCAGTTATTCCTGGAGGTTCTTCAATGCCTTTACTTCCAAAAAGTATTTGTGAGACTATCAAAATGGACTTTGACTCCTTAATTGAAGTTAAAAGTGGTTTGGGGACAGCTGGGATAGTGGTTATAAATAAAGATCAAGATATAATTAAATGTATAGCTAGATTAGCACGATTTTATAAACATGAAAGTTGTGGTCAATGTACTCCTTGCCGAGAAGGATCTGGTTGGATGTGGAGAATATTAACTCGAATAGCAAATCGTGAGGCAACATATAGTGATTTAGAATTATTGGGAGATGTCACCAAACAAATAGAAGGACATACAATTTGTGCTTTTGGTGAAGGATCTGCGTGGCCAGTTCAAGGATTAATAAGACATTTTAAGAAAGAAATGGAAAAAAGATGTACTGCTGATCCAATTATTAAAAAGAAAAGAGATGTACCGTACTTAGTAGATCAACACGTTCTAGATATATAAAAAAAATTATGCCTAAAATTAAGATTAATGATAAAGAGATAGATTTTCAAAATGGTATGACCGTTCTTCAAGCGTGCGAATTAGCTGGAGCAGAAATTCCTCGATTTTGCTATCACGAAAAACTTTCAATAGCTGGTAACTGTAGAATGTGTTTAGTTGAAATGGAGAAATCTCCAAAGCCCATAGCTTCTTGTGCTATGCCAGCAACCGAAGGTATGGTGATTAAAACTAATACTGATCTAGTCGAAAAAGCGAGAAAAGGCGTAATGGAATTTTTATTAGCGAACCATCCTTTAGATTGTCCAGTTTGTGATCAAGGAGGAGAATGCGATTTGCAAGACCAATCAATGTATTATGGAATTGATAAATCTAGATTTGTTGAAAACAAAAGAGCGGTTGAGGATAAATATTTAGGTCCACTTATTAAAACTCAAATGACTAGATGCATACATTGTACGCGATGTGTAAGATTTGCTACTGAAGTTGCGGGAGTTACTGAATTAGGTGCTATTGGTAGAGGTGAAAATATGCAGATTACTACCTATCTAGAAAAATCAATGGAATCTGAATTATCTGCCAATGTAATAGATTTATGTCCAGTAGGAGCTTTAACCTCTAAACCGTATGCATTTGAAGCGAGACCTTGGGAATTAAAAAAAACAGAGTCGATTGATATTATGGATGCAGTAGGATCCAATGTTAGAATTGATACGTATGGGTGGGAGGTTAAACGAACACTGCCTAGAATTAATGAAGAAATTAACGAAGAGTGGTTATCTGATAAATCGAGATTTGCCTGTGACGGATTATTAAAGCAGAGACTTGAAGTTCCATACAAGAAAGAAAATAATAAATTTATAAAAATCTCATGGGATGAAGCTATTGATATAATTTCTAAAAAAATTAGTTCAGTTGCTCCTAATCAAATTGGTGGATTAGTGGGTGATTTAGTTAATATGGAGAATATTTATAATTTTAAAAAATTTTTAGAAAGTTTAGGCACCAAAAATTATGATTTTAGAGAAAAAAATATTTTTATCGATCCTTCTAATCAACAAAATTATATTTTTAATTCTACAATAAAAGGAATTGAAGAATCTGATTTAATCTTATTGATCGGAACAAATCCTAGGCATGAAGCTACTATGGTAAATGCACGGATAAGAAAGGCAGTTATTAATAATAATACACCAGTTTTTGCCATAGGCGATCCAGGTGACCTTACTTATGACTATAAATTACTTGGCAAAGATATAGATACTTTAAAAAAAGTTTTTGATGGCACCTCAGTTTTAAGTAAAGTTTTAGAAAAAAAACAAAAACCAATATTTGTCGTTGGAGAATCTTTTTTAGAAATTAATAACGCCAAAGAATTATTAAATAATATTAAATATTATTTAAAACAAAATAATTTTTTTAAAGAAAATTGGAACCCATTTAATATATTAATTCAAAATGCTAGTACTGTTGGTGCCTTAGATTTAGGTTTTTATAGTTTGGATGAAAATAATAATTTTATTTTTTTTGATCAATTAAAAGAAAAAAAAATAGATCTTCTTTTCCTTCTTGGCTATGACAATCACAATTTTCAAAAACAATCAGAATTCATTATTTATATTGGAAGCCACGGGGATAAAGGTGCTGAAATAGCTGATATAATTTTACCAAACCCAGCTTATACCGAAGAGAATGGATTGTTTACAAATCTTGAGGGAAGAGTTCAAGAAGCTCGTAAAGCCTCTTATCCAATTGGAGAAGCTAAGCACACTAGTGAGATTTTTAATTTGATATTAGAGAAACAAAATAAAAGTAAAAATAATTTTCAATTGAAAGAAATACGTGAAATAATATTTAAATCAGTCAATAATTTTCAGGGTTTAGAAGTTCTACCCAAAACAAATATTATCAATGAAAATATTTCAAAAAAAATGAATATTACAAATGAAAAAATTACTATTAAAGATTTGGATTATTATTTTTCTAATGCAATCGCAAGAGCATCCAAAACAATGTCCGATTGCAGAAACATAAGGACTAAAAAAGAAATCAAAGATGTGGTTAATCAATGAATGAATATTTAATTATATTATTAAATATTTTTACTAAAATTTTGTTTGTTTTAGTGCCACTTTTGGTGGCAGTTGCTATGATAGTCTGGTTGGATAGAAGAGTTTGGGGGCTGGTTCAAAAGAGACGGGGTCCGAATGTTGTTGGTCCGTTTGGTTTGTTCCAGACACTTGCTGATGCTCTAAAATATATTTTTAAGGAAATTATTATTCCTGCCAGTGCCAATAAAGTAATTTTTATATTAGCGCCAATTGTGACTATGACATTAGCCTTAATTGCTTGGGCAGTAATACCAGTTTCCGAAAATTATGTTATTGCTGATATTAATGTTGGTATACTTTATATTTTTGCTATTTCTTCTCTTGGTGTTTATGGAATTATTATGGGCGGATGGGCATCAAATTCCAAATATCCATTTTTAGGTGCAATTAGATCAGCAGCCCAAATGGTTTCTTATGAAGTTTCTATTGGCATAATTATCATAAATGTTTTACTTTGTGTTGGATCACTCAATTTAAAAGATATTGTGATTGCTCAGACAAACATGTGGTATGTAATTCCTTTGTTTCCAATGTTTGTTGTATATTTTATTTCTGCGTTAGCGGAAACTAACAGACCACCATTTGATTTACCTGAAGCCGAGGCAGAATTAGTTGCTGGTTATCAAACAGAATACTCTGGCATGATGTACGCAATGTTTTGGCTTGGTGAATATGCAAATATTCTTTTAATGTGCGCATTAGGTTCAATTTTATTTTTAGGCGGGTGGTTGCCTTTGATCGAAATTTATCCTTTTAACTTAATACCTGCACCTGTGTGGTTAATATCTAAAATATTATTTTTATTTATTTTGTTTGCTTTAGTTAAAGCAATTGTTCCTAGATATAGATACGATCAATTAATGAGATTAGGATGGAAAGTATTTTTACCTTTATCCTTAACTTATGTAGTTTTAACAGCTAGCTATCTTTATTATTTTAATTTATTACCGGAGTAATTTATGAACTTATCTCGTTTTTTTAAAACAATATTTATGACCGATTTTGCAGTAGGTCTTTACGCAGCAATAAAAGAATTATTTAGATCTAAAAAAACAATCAATTATCCATTTGAAAAAGGTGCCATCAGTCCAAGATTCAGGGGAGAACACGCTCTAAGAAGATATCCTAATGGTGAAGAAAGATGTATAGCGTGCAAGTTATGTGAAGCCGTCTGTCCAGCACAAGCTATAACCATCGAGTCAGAGGAGCGACCGGATGGAAGTAGAAAAACTACAAGATATGACATTGATATGCTTAAATGTATTTATTGTGGATTATGCCAAGAGTCATGTCCAGTAGAAGCAATTGTACAAGGTCCGAATTTTGAGTTTGCTACTGAAACTAGAGAAGAGCTTTATTATGATAAAGAAAAATTATTAGATAATGGTGATCGATGGGAAAAAGTATTATCTAAAAATATTAAATTGGATAAAATTTATCGTTAATGATCATACACTCAATTTTTTTTTATTTCTTTTCATTGATAACGGTATTTGCTTCCTTGTTGGTGATACTTTCAAGAAATACCGTTAATTCAGTTTTTTTCCTAATTTTATGTTTTATTTCAGTGGGATCATTGTTCATTATGATAGGAGCCGAATTTTTAGGCATGATAATGCTGATTGTATATGTTGGAGCAGTAGCTATTTTATTTTTATTTGTGGTCATGATGATAAATGTTGCTGGTCAAACTTATTCAACAAAATCTCAATTTGAAATTAAAAAACATGTTCCAGTTGGAATATTGTTTTCAATTATTCTATTGTTAGAACTTTTTGTCATTATTGGTGGTTGGAAATATAAAGATAAGTTTGTTCTTTCAAAAGATATAATGATTAATCCAGCGATGAGCAACACGAAAGCTATTGGTACAGTTTTGTACACTGATTATATTCTTCTATTTCAAATTTCTGGAATGATACTTTTGTTAGCTATGATCGGAGCAATCATGCTTACATTTAGAAAGAGAGAAGGAGTAAAAAGACAAAGTTATTTTGAGCAAATCTCAAGAGAGAAAGCTTCGGGTGTTGAAATTAAAGATGTACCTTTTAATCAAGGAGTTAAAATAAATGATTGAAATTCAATTAATTCATTATCTTATTTTATCTGCCATTATTTTTACTACTGGTATCGTTGGAATTTTTATTAATAGAAAAAATGTTATTATCATACTTATGTCTATCGAGCTGATATTGCTTGCAGTAAACATAAATTTAATTTCTTTTTCAATATATCTTCAAGATATGACCGGACAAATTTTTACAATGCTTATATTGACCGTTGCCGCTGCAGAAGCAGCAATTGGACTCGCGATCATTGTAATTTTTTATAGGTCTAAAGGAAGTGTAGAAGTTGAAAATATAAATCAGATGAAGGGATAATATGCCATATTTAATTATTTCTTTACCTTTAGTCGCATCTATAATTGGTTTCTTTGGAAAAAGCATTGGAGAAAAATTTTCAATTTATACAGCCACCATACTGATAATTATTTCAGCGGTTTTATCAGTTTTAACTTTTTATAATGGTTTAGTCAGTGATATTTATGGAAATTTCCTCATTGCTAAATGGATATATGTTGGAAACTTTGAAGTTAATTGGTCCATCAATATAGATCCTTTAAGCTCAGTCATGCTGGTAGTTGTTACAGTTGTATCAGCTTTAGTTCATGTTTATTCAATAGGTTACATGAGTCATGATTTACACAAGCCAAGATTTTTTTCTTATTTATCATTATTTACTTTTTCAATGCTAATGTTAGTTGTTTCTGATAATTTTTTACAATTATTTTTTGGTTGGGAAGGTGTAGGACTATGTTCTTATTTATTAATAGGTTTTTGGTATCATAAAGAAACCGCAAATAATGCTGCTATTAAAGCTTTTTTAGTAAATAGAGTAGGTGATTTTGGTTTTGCAGTCGGTATATTTTTAGTTTTTTATTTTTTTGGCACTTTAAATTATTCAGAGGTATTTGAATTAGTTCCAAGTTTGCAAGATAAAAATATTACTTTTCTAGGAATAGAGGCAAATCTAATTACATTAACTTGTTTATTTCTTTTTGTAGGAGCAATGGGTAAATCCGCTCAGTTTCTGCTTCATACTTGGTTACCTGATGCCATGGAAGGTCCTACACCTGTATCCGCGTTAATACATGCAGCTACTATGGTAACAGCCGGAGTTTTTTTAGTTGTAAGATGTTCCCCAATATTTGAATACTCGCAAGTAGCACTTAACGTAGTAACGATTACTGGAATGATCACCGCAATTTTTGCAGCTTCAGTAGCATTGGTGCAAAACGACATTAAAAGAGTAATTGCCTATTCAACATGTAGTCAATTAGGTTATATGTTTTTTGCTGCTGGTGTCGGAGCTTATCATGTAGCAATATTTCATTTATTTACACACGCATTTTTTAAAGCACTATTATTTTTAGGTTCTGGCTCAGTCATCCACGCAATGAATGATGAACAAGATATAAGAAAAATGGGCGGTATATGGAAAAAACTTCCCTATACTTGGATATTAATGTTAATCGGTACTTTAGCGTTAACAGGATTTCCCTTTTTAGCTGGGTTTTATTCTAAAGATGCAATTATCGAGTTCGCATTGTTTGAAAACACTTTACTCGGGAATTATGCGGCAGTCGTTGGAATTTTGACCGCAGGATTAACCTCAATCTACTCTTGGCGATTATTCTTTTTGACTTTCCATGGTCAGTATCAAAATAAAGATTTGTCGATTAATAAATTACATGAGTCACCCTTCGTAATGTTAATGCCTTTGGTGCTGCTAGCGATTGGAGCAATTTTTTCCGGTTATTTGTTTAAAGAATTATTTATTAGTGAAAGCAGTATTCATTTTTGGAAAAATTCAATATTCTTCATTGAACTAAAACCTCACGATCATTTACCGCTTTGGTTATTGCTTTTAACCCCCTTATTGGTGACGATAGTTATTCCAGTAGTTTTCTATATGTATATTAAAGATCGCTCATTCATTGAGGGACTCAGAAAAACTAACGAACCAATTTATAATTTTTTAATTAACAAATGGTACTTTGATGAATTGTATGATTTCCTTTTCGTGAAGAGCTTTAAAAAAATTGGAAGATTTTTCTGGAAAAGTGGTGATCAAAATACCATTGATAAATTTGGTCCGGATGGTTTTGCCAAAGTAGTGAAATATTTTTCAGATAAATCAGTTAAATTTCAAAGTGGTTACATTTATGATTATGCTTTTGTAATGTTAATTGGTTTATCTTTATTAATAAGTTTTATAATGATTTACTAATGAATCTACCAATTTTATCAGCAATTACCTTTTTACCTTTAATAGGTTCATTATTTATTTTTTTAAATAGAAAATCTACTAACGACAAAAGTTCAATATATGTTGCACTTTTTATTAGTTTTGTAACATTAGGATTATCAATTTTATTGTGGTTTCTTTTTGATAAAGATTTTAGTGGTTTTCAATTTATTGAAGAATACACATGGATCAGCGGATATATAAAATTTAAATTTGGAATAGATGGAATATCATTATTATTTATAATCCTTACTACTTTTATTACACCACTTTGTTTAATATCTTGTGTTAATAGCACGAAGGTCAAATTAAGAGAATTTTTAATAGCTATTTTAATATTAGAAACATTCATGATCGGAGTTTTCTGTTCTCTTGATTTAGTAATATTTTATTTATTCTTTGAAGCTGGGCTTATACCTATGTTTTTAATCATTGGCATTTGGGGCGGTCCACGAAGAGTTTATTCAGCATTTAAATTTTTCTTATTTACTTTATTAGGTTCAGTTTTGATGCTAGTTGCTATAATTACAATTTATTGGGCTGTAGGAACTACAGATTTTGTAGAAATAACTAATATTAAAATACCTAAACATCTGCAGTATTATTTATGGTTGGCGTTTTTTAGTTCTTTCGCGGTAAAAATGCCTATGTGGCCAGTCCATACATGGTTACCTGATGCACATGTTGAAGCACCAACTGCAGGTTCAGTGATTCTTGCAGCTATTTTGTTAAAAATGGCAGGATACGGATTTATAAGATTTTCTATAGGCATGTTTCCAGTAGCTTCGCAATTTTTTACCCCGTTGGTATTCACGCTAAGCATTATAGCGATCATTTATACTTCTTTAGTTGCATTGATGCAGGAAGATATGAAAAAATTAATAGCCTATTCGTCAGTGGCGCATATGGGATTTGTAACTTTAGGTATTTTTACTTTTAATAAACAAGGTTTAGAAGGCAGTATTTTTCAAATGCTTAGTCATGGACTAGTGTCTGCTGCATTATTTTTAAGCGTTGGTGTGTTGTACGATCGATTACACTCTCGGATGATTAAAGATTATGGTGGAGTGGTAAAAGTTCTACCTAAATACTCTTTTTTATTAATGGTTTTTGTTTTAGGAGCTGTTGGATTGCCAGGAACTAGCGGTTTTGTTGGTGAATTCTTGGTTTTAATAGGAACATTTAAGGTTAATTACTTAGCAGCAATATTAGCTAGTTCAGGGGTCATCCTCTCTGCAGCTTATATGCTATGGTTATATAAAAGAGTAATTCTGGGCAATGTAAAAAATGAAAATATAAATCAATTAAAAGATCTTAATCTTAGCGAGGGCGTATTTCTATTTTCATTGGCACTAATTGTTATCTTTTTAGGTTTTTTTCCTTCTTTTTTATTTGATACAATGAGTAATTCAGTAAATTTAGTTATAAACAATTATCAAAAAGATTTGTTATTTCATTTGATCCAAAAATAATATGCCAAATTTAATATTTATTTTTCCTGAAATATTTTTGTCTCTAGCATCTTTTTGCCTTTTGCTCTTTGGTGTATTCTTAAAAAATAGCTATAAAATCATAAACACTTTTACAATTATAACTTTAATTGTTGTATTTTTTTTAATACTTAATTTAGATTTTATTGAGATAAAATTATTTTCAAATAGTTTTGTGTTCGATCCGTTTAGTAATGTAATTAAATTAATTACTTTAGGATCCGCAATCTCTGTTTTAATTCTAACTCAAACATATATTTTAGATCTAAACCTCAAGCATTTTGAATATCCAATTATTATCCTTCTTTCAATTTTAGGTATGTTTATAATGTTAAGTGCTAACGATTTAATCGTTTTTTATTTAGGTTTGGAATTACAATCTCTTGCTTTATATATTTTAGCTTCAATTGATCGAGATAATGCCAAGTCTAATGAAGCAGGACTAAAATATTTTATATTGAGTGCTTTAGCTTCAGGTCTATTGCTTTATGGATGTTCAATAATGTATGGATTTACAGGTAGCACTAACTTTGAAATTATCGCACAAAATTTTGATAACGAAAATTATGGCGCCACTTTTGCTATGGTCTTTATATTAATTGGTTTAGCCTTTAAAGTATCTGCAGTTCCTTTTCATATGTGGACTCCTGATGTCTATGAGGGATCACCGACTTCTGTGACCACTTTTTTTGCTATTGTTCCAAAATTAGTAGGTTCAGCAGTTTTAATAAGGTTTATGCTTGTGCCTTTTTCTAATGCAATAGACCAGTGGCAAACAATATTAGTTTTTTTAGCAATCGCATCAATGATATTAGGTTCGGTTGCCGCAATCGGACAAACAAATATTAAGCGACTGTTAGCCTATAGTTCAATCGGCCATATCGGATTTGTTCTAGCTGGAATAGCTACCGGTACTTTAGAGGGTTATAAGTCTACGATCGTTTATTTAATTATATATTTAATTATGAACGTAGGCGCTTTTGCATGTGTTTTATCAATGAAGAAAGATAAAAAATATTTAGAAAATATTTCAGATTTATCAGGTATATCAAACAAACATCCAGTATTATCTTTTGCTTTATTGATAATATTCTTTTCTTTAGCAGGTATTCCACCACTAGCAGGATTTTTTGCAAAGTTTTATGTTTTCTTAGCTGTTATTCAAAATGAAATGTATTTTTTAGCGATAATTGGATTATTAAGTACAGTTATCTCAGCATTTTATTATTTGAGAGTAATTAAAATCATTTATTTTGATCAAGAGAAAATAACTTTTGATCAAGTTAATGATTTCAAAATTAAATTTTTATTATTTACTTCTTGTTTAGTGTTGGTAACCTTTTTTCTTTATCCATCAATTCTAAACCAAGTAACTGAATTATTTTTTTAGTTTAATTAATGCTTTTAAAGACATTTAATTTTATTAAGGTTGATAGTACAAATAATATTGCTTCAAAAATAATTAATCAGGAGAAATCTAAAGCAGGAATAGTTGTTTCCCAAATTCAAACTAATGGGCGCGGCACCAAAGGAAGAAACTGGGTGTCACTGAAGCATAATCTTTTCATATCAATTTTTTTTCGAATAAATAGAGAACTAGTGAATACAGACAAATTATCTCTTTTAAATCCAAAAATTTTAAAAAAGATTTTAGGGAAGTACACACTGGAAAAAATTATTATTAAACATCCAAATGATTTATTAGTCAGAAATTCAAAAATTTGTGGTATTCTTCAAGAGGTAATTAATCATAAAAATAAGAGTTATTTGATTATTGGTATTGGTTTAAATTCTTTAAGATATGCCTATAATAATAATTTTAGATCTATTTCTTTAAAAAAAATATCAAATAAAATGGTATCAAACGAAAGATTAATTGAAGAAATAAAAAAAGCATATGAAATTCTTATAAGAAATATTAATAAATTAAATTTTTTTCAACTGATAACTAAAATTAAATGAACTATATTGTAGCTGATATCGGTAATACTCTTACTAAAATAGCATTAATTAATAAAAATTTTAAAATTTCGAAGGTAAGAAGTTGCAGAACTATTCAATTATTGTCAAAAAAAAAAGTTATTGAAAATTTTAAATTTGATAAATTGAAAACGAATAAAAAAATTTTTATTTCAAGCGTAGTACCAAGTGTCTTTAAAAGTATAAAAAAAAATTTAGCTCCTAAAAATATAGCGATTGAGATAAAATCATTAAAACTCAACTCCCTAGTGAAGATTAAGGTAAAAAACCCAAAAAAACTTGGATCTGATCGTATTGCGAATGCTATTGGTTGTTTAAATTACTATAAATCAAATTGTATAGTAGTTGATTTTGGAACTGCTACTACCTTTGATATCATTAAGAGAGAAAAATCCTACATTGGTGGAATAATTACTCCTGGTATCGAAACTTCTATTAAAAATCTTAGTGAAGCAACTGCTGCTTTACCAAAATTTAACTTAAAACCAATGAAGCTTCCTTATGGGAAAAATACTATTGAAGCATTAAATACAGGTTTTATTTGGGGATACCAAGGATTAATCAATAATATAATCTTAAAAATTCAGAGACATACCAAAACAAAATTTAAATTGATTTTTACTGGTGGGCACTCAAGTTTCTTTAAGAAGTATATTAAATCTCAGATAATTATTGATAGATTTATTACAATTAAAGGCTTAATACAAATTTTAAAAAACTATGAAAAAAAATGAAGAATTAATTTTTTGTCCCTTGGGTGGATCTGGAGAAATTGGCATGAATATGAATCTTTATGCTTATGGCGATGAAGATAATAAATCTTGGATTATTATTGATATTGGAGTGACATTCGCCGATGATAGTATTCCTGGGGTAGATTTAATTTATCCTGAAACAGGATTCATCGAAGATAAAAAAAATGATCTGCTGGGTATCGTATTAACACATGCGCATGAAGATCACATCGGAGCAATCGCACATATCTGGCCAAAATTAGAATGCAAAATATATGCTACGCCATTTACCAGTGTGCTTATTAAAGAAAAATTTAAAGAAAAAAAAATAGATATTAGTAAGTATTTACATGTCGTGCCATTAAATTCTAAAATTAATTTAGGGCCATTTGAAATTGATTTTGTAACTTTGACACACTCTATTCTTGAGCCCAATGGCTTGAGCATTAAAACACCCGTGGGAACTATTCTACATACGGGTGACTGGAAATGTGATCCAAATCCATTAATTGGAAGTGAAATAGATAAAGAGAAATTAACTGCGATAGGAAACGAAGGAGTATTAGCGATGATTTGCGACTCCACTAATATATTTAACCAAGGCAGATCAGGTTCAGAGCAAGAAGTTAGAGAAAGTTTATTACAAATAATATCAGGTAAAAAAAATAAAATAATTGTTACATCATTTGCTTCTAATGTTGCTCGAATGGAAAGTATTTTTTATTGTGCCCAAAAGACCGGTAGAAAAGTTTCTCTGGTTGGTAGATCCATGCACAGAATTTATAACGCTGCAAAGCAGTGCGGATATTTACATAATGTTGAAGAACCAATTGATCCTAGGGATGCTAAAAATATTTCTAAAAATAAGATAATTTATTTATGTACTGGTAGTCAGGGTGAGCCTTTAGGTGCTATGAAAAGAATTATTTCTGGTACTCATCCTGATGTTAGTATAGAAAAAGATGATGCAGTTATATTCTCCTCAAAAATTATTCCAGGAAATGAAAAAAAACTTTATCAACTACATAACGATATAGTGAAACAAGGAGTTGAAGTTATTTCCGAAGAAAATGCATTTGTGCATGTCTCTGGTCACCCGAATAGAGATGAACTTAAAGATATGTATAACTGGGTTCGACCAAAATGTGTTATCCCAGTTCACGGAGAACATCGGCACATGTTGGAACACATTAGCTTTGCCAAAGAAATGCAAGTGCCTTATAGTTTATTAATTGAAAATGGAGATATAGTAAGTATTCAAGCAGACAAAGCACCCAATATTATAGACAAAGCTCCCTCAGGAAAACTTTATTTAGATGGAAATATTGGAGTAAATCAAGATTCTTTATCAATTAAAGAAAGAAGAAATCTTTCAATTAATGGCTATTTAGAAATAACTTTAATTTTAAATAATTCTGGTCAAATAAAAAAACCTGTTGTCTCTTTAAAGGGTATACCTTCTAACTCATTAGAAGATAATTGCATTTTTGATATTCAAGATGAAATTTTAAATATCTGCAGAACTTTTGCAATCCATAATAAAAAACAAGAACAAAACTTGATAGAAGTGCTCAAAGTAAATTGTCGTAAAATCGTAAAAGAAAAAACAGGCAAAAAACCACTTACAAATATTAACATTGCTAGAATTTAATTAATCATGAGTATTACAGGTTCTATAATTATTTATGTTATAATTTGGTGGGTGATTTTTTTTTGTACTCTTCCTTTCGGCATTGTGTCAAAAAATGAGAATTTTAAAGAAAGCGTAAGAGGTGAAGATGCAGGTGCACCAAAAAACCCGAAAATTGTAAAAAAATTCTTGATAACAACTATTATTACAACACTTTTATTTTTAATAATATATATTTTAGTTAATTATAATTATTTAAATTTAAGAGAATATCTTAATTAATATGTTTGCATCTAAATTATTTTTACCAATCTTGAAAGAAACCCCAGCAGAAGCACAAATAAAATCACATCAGCTTATGTTAAGAGCAGGAATGATCAAACAATCTTCTGCAGGAATATACTCTTGGCTACCTTTAGGTTTTAAAGTAATGAAAAAGATAGAACAAATTGTTCGCGAGGAACAAAATGCAATAGGCGCGCAAGAACTTTTAATGCCAACTATTCAATCAGCTGAAATATGGAAAGAAAGTGGTAGATATGATGATTATGGTGAGGAGATGTTACGAATTAAAGATAGGCAAAATAGAGAAATGCTTTACGGACCGACCAACGAGGAACTAATTACTGAAATTTTTAGATCGAGTATTAAATCTTATAAATCACTACCTCAGTTACTATATCATATTCAATGGAAATTTAGAGATGAGTTAAGGCCACGATTTGGTGTTATGCGGGGAAGAGAATTTTATATGAAAGATGCATATTCTTTTGATTTAACAGATGAAGAA
>Ga0255754_10000896_pt1 | contig 23390 bp, 24 predicted proteins | sample 101ome_22_FD_179954 | JGI IMG/M metagenome (GOLD analysis project Ga0255754, IMG submission 179954) | Coastal salt marsh microbial communities from the Groves Creek Marsh, Skidaway Island, Georgia - 101412BT metaG (version 2) | ecosystem: Environmental > Aquatic > Marine > Intertidal zone >... | reverse complement strand
TCATTACCCATTCCAATAGTAGGACCAAATCTTGGGCTAATGCTGTAATTAGTAATTTCTGTAGCAGTTACATATTCGGCAGGAACACTAGTTAAGTATCCACTATCAGCGTGATTACCCCAACCATGAGCTTCATCCCAATTTACAATCTGCTGTGCACTAATACCTCCTGCAGGTGAAGCTGAAAATACAGGATCAGTTTCTGTAAAACTAGTAAGATATCTTCCATCTAAGTCTACTGTTTGATCTGTAGCACCAGAAACAGTTAAAGTTAAAACTCCATCTCCTGTATTGAATGATGCACCGCTTAAATAGAAGTTAGTATCTGTAGATGAAGTACCTGCGCCAATTAATGTACGTACCTCTGCTGCACTAATTCCTGTATTTAAACTAGGAGTAGAACCATTAGAGGTTATAGCAGGTGTTTGAATTAATGGTAAAACTTCTTCATCAATTCTAGTATTAACAGTACCTGCCTCAGAAGATGCAGTTCCTGCAGCATCATAAAGACCATCATGATCACCCCAACCGTAAGCAGTGTTCCAGTTAGAAATATTTGTAGCTGTAATACCACTTGCAGCAGATGCACTAAATATAGGATCTGTTTCTGTGTATGATGTTAGATACCCTTCAAGAGAGTGATCTCCCCATCCAAATGCTGTATTCCATTCTGTTGAGTTACCACCAGTTGCAGTTATAATACCTTGTGCTGTAGCATCTCCATTATAACTAACGCGGAAAGACTCAGAAAGAGAACCTGCACCAGCTTCATCTATACCGTCTCCAGTATAAACTACAAAAGCACCTGCACCTTCTTTAGCTATAGAATTTGCAGTTGCGCCTCTACCTGCTTGTGCTCCAATCCTTACTTGAGGTGTAAAGTTATCATTACCATCCGTAAACATAAAGTCTACAAAGGACTGTTGCTCAACTATATCAGAACCTACGTAATTATGTATTGTTAAAAAAGTAGTACCTTCTTGATCAGTTGTATTTGTTGCTTTATATAAGGTACCACCACTTAATTTTAAGTATCTGTCATCATGAAGGTGAGAAGAATCAGCTTTACTATCAATTGCAGGTAAAATTTCTTCGTCTATTCTTGTGTTTACAGCACCAGCTTCTGCAGCTGCTGTACCCACTAAGTCATAACGTCCATCAAGATCTACTGTAAGATTAGCAAGAGATCCTGTTCTACCAATAGTTAAGATCCCGGTAGTTGTACTAAATGCTACACTGTCTACATAGTTATCAACGTCATCAAATAAAGCGCTGAAATCAACTGTAAACGTGCTTGAGTCATCTCTACTGAATGTAGCAATACCTGTGTTTGAATCTAATGTACCACTAGTAAGTCTAGCTAGGTTAGTATCATCTAAGTATAATGAAAGATCTAATTCTGTTACAGTACCCGTTTCATCACGGTATGATAAAATATTACTAGCAAGAGATAACTCTGTTAGTGTTTCTGAAGTTAAATATCTTCCATCAAGGTCTACGGTAAGATCCGTTAATCCTTGACGTGTAGCAGTAAGAACACCATTACCCGTATTAAAGGATAGCCCAGTAAGATAATTATTAGTAGTTGATATTGTTCCGGGAACCCAGTTAGTACCATCCCATACAAGAGCTTCACCATTAGATGGAGTGCTTGTTACAGTATCTACATCTGAAAGCTCATTTATACCTCCTACTGAAGATTTAATTTGTTGTGTAGGATCAGAGGCATAAACAATAAAACTAAACTCAGAAAAGCTGCTTGGTGTTCTACTTTGAGAATTATCATAAAATTCAGCTCTAAATCCTGTTGTAGTTTTATTTGAAATACCAACAAAGAAATCATCAAATACCTCTGAATCTGTAATTATTATATAATTAGTATCTGGCTGAGCAGTAGTAAATGTAAAATCTAATGAAGAATTAGAAGAGTTCCAGTTTGACCAACTTATTCCTATGCCAGAACCATTATTAGTAGTATTAACACTTGCAATTGCAAACGGTACAATAGCCGCTGCTGTTGCATTAGCTGTGTCGTTGCTTGTTGATACAACCCACTCTTGATTTATAGAATCGTATTTAAGAACGGCGTTATTAGTTAATCCTGTAAGATCTACATCTGTTAAGTCTGATATAGCTGATACAGTATTAAGAGATGATAGATCTATGCTACCAGCAAAAGCATTACCCGTTCCTGTAAAATCTAAACTATTACCATTAAGATTAATATCAGAAATATAATCAATAGATCCGGTAGCTGTAGAGTTAATGGTAACTATTCCTCCTGCACCATAACTTACGCTAATATCGGTGCCAGCAACAATATCTAAGTTACCACCAGATTGTACAGTAGTACGCTGTACACCGTTAGTCTTTAAGTTCCAGCTAACATAATTATCATAAGTTGCAGAACTATATGCTAATGATCCTAGTAATGTAGGAGTAGCTACTCCATTTGCATTACCTACCCAAGCATGTCCTTGAGGAATATTAGGTACATCATTAGATCTACCTACACCCGTTACAATACCTCCACCATTAGTATTATGTTGTTTAGTAACAACACCTAAGTTTTGAATTAGATCCGTTCCAGTAGGTTTAATATCAGTCCAACCACCACCAGGTGCTACATATACTGTAGTTCCTGAAGGGTATAAAGAGGTGTCTATTCCTGTTATTTCACCATATGCTACAGCGCGGCCTTCTGCTTCTTCTGCTATATCCTCATCTGCAATAAATAAGGCAGGCATAAGAGCAGGGTCAGAAGCATCTGCAGGAATAACATCAGAAACATTACCTGCTGTTTGCCCAATAACAACAGCAAGAGGTGTACCTTTAAGGATTAAAACTCCGCTTACGTTTCTTACACTAGCATATACTGTTTCAACATCCGTAAGTTGTGTTTGTAGTGAGGATAAATCTAAGGATCCTGCAAACCCACTACCTACCGCAGTAAAGTCTAAACTGTTACCGTTAAGTGTTACATCAGATACATAACCGTCTGTATCTGTATTTATATCTGTCCAAGAAGCAGTAATAGTACTACCGTCTCCTTGTGTCAATGTCAATGTTTTTGTTGATGTACCTGAAACCGCTGCTGCAGTAATTCTATCATTAAATGCAGTATTCCAGTTACTATCATTATACCCACTAGCAGTAATAGTACCAGGGATAACAATATTAGCAGAACTATCAATCTCTATAGGATTAGCAAAGTTCCCTAACTTAATGGTATTATCTGCAAAGACTTCAATAACTGGTAAACCTGCAATAGTGTTTACACTAAATAAAGAATCCGACAGATCATCTGTTACAGTAAATAGTCTACCATTAGTACCATCTACTGTTAAAAGTTCTTGACCAGCTGTAGTACCAATTACATTAACTGTACCTACACCAATCGTGTTTGTTGTTACTCCATCTCTGGAAGTAACTGTGTCTAAAGTATCTGACTCGCTAGTCAAATATCTGTTATCAAGATCTACTGTAATATTAGATAGACCTTCTCTCCCTAGTGTAAGAACACCAGTTGAAGTACTAAAACTAGCTGAGTTTAAATAGTTATTAGTACCTGTAAGTCTAATCTCAGAATCAGAAACTCTTGATACAGCAACAGATCCTGTAGCAGAAATTGCAACATCTTCTGTAGCACTACTGGATGCTAATCTAATAGTAGTTGTACCAACTGGTACTCTTAAACTGTATATGCTGTTAGTAGATACATGCGTTGTAACCCATTCTGTAGTAGCTAAAGCTGTTGAGTTATCTTCTGCACTTACTGTAACCCCAGTGGCGGTCCCCAATGTTGAGGAACCGCTCACTGTTAAGTTACAATCTACTAAAACATCACTAAGAAACTTCTTCATCTTAAGATATTTGTATAGTAGTAAAATTAATAATTATGCAGGTATTATGCTACCTTCATAACCATTACTTGCAATGCACCTTCTTCAGGAGCAACGCAGAAATCAAGTTCTACAGTATCTGGATCTACTCTACGTACATCACATTCAACTGTAGCACCTGTTGCAAGTTCCATAACCTGTACAATACAGAATACAGAGTTTAATGCATGGTTAATAGGCACAGTTGTACCGCCACCTGGTACAGGAGCTGTGTAGCGTAGTTTAGCAAGACTTGCTGGAGTTACTGCTCTAGCAGTATCTGTCATTGCATTAGTCTCACCAGCTGTAGCTAGTTCTACAATACCTTTATTAGATGCAGTTGCATCTTCACCACTAATAGTAATACTTGTTCCAGAACCTGAAGCATTAAGACCTTCACCAGCATTGATAGTAAGTTCTGAAGTTGCAGCAAGTGCAGTTGCAGTACCACCATCATCAGAGTATTTAAAGGTCATACCTGCAGCAACAATAGATGCAGTACTTCTTGTAGTAATAAGACCATTGCTGTCAATACCGACTAGAGATGCAGTGTTATCTTCTGATACATTACCAATTGTAAGAGTACCAGTGATTTCAGCATCACGGTCTGCAGTAAAGGCTCCTACATGCAAATCTACTGTGCTAGCAATAGCAACGTTTGCTGGATCTACAGTACCATCTTCATCACCTACATTAGCAAGATAGAATTTAGAATCTTCTTCTTTCCATACAACAGATACGTTACCTTGAGTAGCTCCACGTACAACAACCCAACCAGCATCATTAACAGCATCAAGACCTCTGTCCCAATCTTTGTTAAGAGTCAAGTAAGAATCACCAAGTTGTACAGTAGTTGATTCAATAGCAACATTAGTTTGAGAACCTACAACTGTAAGATCACCATTAACTGTCAAGTTACCACCAACTTCAGTGTTGTAACCAAGAGTTACTTTTTCTGAACCGTTACTTGTTGTAATATCAAGAATGCTATTAGAACCTTCTTTAATAGCAAACGCACTAGCAGTATCATCTAAAACACTTAGAGTACGTGCAGCAGTTGTTTCAAGATCGTGTGTACCAATGTTTTTAAGAGTACCGTCTTCTCCAAGACCTGTCAACACTCTGTACTCAAGAACACCATCGTCAGTAATAGTAACCAACTTAGACTCAGTAGTAGTCTCAAGCATTCCTTCCAAACGTGCAGGACCTGCAGCACCAGCATTACCAGTAACGTCAAGAGCATATTCACTTGAAATAAGTGATCCCTTGTTTACTTTAATACCCGCATTACCTGCAGTTGCATCAATTTGCAAGTAAGTAGAATCTGAAATACGGAATTGGAAATCACCTACATTGTGTGCAAAACGAATCTCACCAACAGGAGCTGTACCATCTTCAAACAAGATTTGACTTGAAGAACCATCCGATGTAGCACCCAAGTGAAGAGTACCTGTAGTAGAACCAGCAGTACCTAAGTAAAGGTCTTTTTCAATTTTTACACTACCAGCACCAGTTGCGTCAAATGTAAGATTGTGAGCACCTAATGTTACTGTACGAGCAGAAGTTAAACTTCCGTTAGTGTTGTAGAATGTTTCAAGGTACTCTGAGTCTTTAACAACGTAAAGAGAATCTTCACCGTTAACAGCAATTGTAGCACCATCTACATTTACATCAAGGGTAGTAGAGAATGCACCTCTTGTTACAGAAGCACTACCACTAAGAGCTGCACCAGCAGTAATCTCAACAGCAGTAATATCACCACCCATTGCTTGCCAGCTACTACCATTGTAGAAGTACATTTGACCATCACTCGTGTCAAAGTACACCTGACCATCAGCAGGAGCTGAAGGAGCAGTAGCTAAGTTGTGGATTGAAGCATTAATCAACTCACATTTTGAGAGATCAATACTAGTTAGAAATTTTTTAGCCATGACTAAACTTTATTTAATATATATTAATTTAACAATGCCTTCCCGGAAAAGGCTGAACAAAAAACAATCGTAATTTGGTTTAAAGAGTCTACTGTAACAGCACCCTCTACTTCTGTACCTCCTGAATCTATTACAGTTACAGAAGGTCTTTTATTTAAATTGTGATTAATTACCCAAGTATTAGAAGGTACATTCTGATTATGCTCATAACCACTTCTATATACTGCGGTAAGATTCTCACTATTTCTTCTTTGTATGGTAAACGTAGTATCTGTACCCTGATCAATAGTAATACCCACTACTGAATCATCATACGCTGCATTCCATCTTAAAACATCAGCAGGATCTGCTTCAGCTCTTACCCAATGATCATACTGCCATACATATAAAGCTGCTTGATCTAAATCCCATACAGCTAAACCAGAATGAGTAGCACCCAAAGACATAGCAAGTCTACCCTCAGTAGTCTTGTTCTGTATCCTTGCGTCTAGTAACTCATTCTTAGCAAGACTGATATTACTATAAAATATCTTTTTATTTTGTGCCATCTTAACTCAAGTAAGCGTAACCTGCAACAGGCTCACTAAATTCAACTTGAATAGTATTAATATTTACTACTCTAGTTACACCTTCAATTTCATTACCCTCCAAATCTGTTAGCAATTCATTACCAGGTACAAACTCTAATCCATGTTCAATAACCCAAATTGTAGCAGGAGTTTCTTGTGTAAATACAAACTTGTCTACAGCAGTGTTATCAATATTAATAATAGGATTCAAGTTGATTCTTGTAACTGCGCCCCCAGCATTAATCTCTATAATATTTTCATTTCCATCTACACCTGTATTATACACAACTCTTGCTGTTTTAGAAGAACTAGATGCAGCGTAACGATAATGAGAGTCATTAGATGAAATACCAGTCTTACCATCTACATAAACAGGAAGATTAGCAAAGTATCTAATTTGACTATCAGTTAACTCATCAGATCCTTTCATGTTATTCCATTCACATAGCATAAGCTCAGCTTCTAATAACTCAGCAGGTTTTACTTCACAACAAGGCTCAATACCATATCTCTCTTCTAAAAAGATATTGTATATAGAATCAGAGTACTTACTATATAATTTAGTAGTACTCTCTTTAAAACTTACAACCTTGCTTTTATTAGCCATCTTACTTTTGTTTGTTAAGTATCGTCTTTTGGTATGCTGCCATACAATTAGAACATACTTGTTTACCGTCTGATGCAGTTCTTTTTTGACAACCGCAACTAAGTTTTGATTTACAATTAGGACAAATAGCCATTTTGGTTTTAGCTTTTAAATTAAACACAAACTTTCTCTAATCTCTTTAGAGCATATATAAACAACTCATAACCTTCTTTAGGTTGATGCGTATATTCTACTTTAGCTTTTGCTGCATCAAACATTGACTTAATCAATCTCATTTCAGCAAGAAGCTCTAGTTGAGTATCTGTAGGATCATAAGCACCTAGATCAATTTCACCTAGCTTATCATAGTAAAGATTCAAAGCTTGAGTCATTCTCAAGTGATTATATTCTACGTATACATATTCATTTGGAGATACACTATAGCGTACTACGTAAATACCATCACCTATTTCAGCTGAGGTTGTATCACAGCCAATCTTTTGTACACCTAGGGTACAAGCATTAAGTACGTAGTTAAATCCAGCTACAGCGTCAATGTCCTGGGTTGAATTAAAACCAGGAGAAAGTATCTGTAAGGTAGGACACTCAATGCTTAAGTCTTTGCTGTAAGCACTAGTATCTACTACCCTAAAAAGTTTAGGATTAGTTGTTTCTAACACCTCTAAACTTAATTCATGTTTTGTGGCCATAATAGTTATATTAATTAAGCAACTGGGCTCATAAATAATTTACTAAAAAATAAGTTTATATCAAAGAAAAAGGGGAGTAGAGATAAACCCCACTCCCCTTTAAATGAATTATATACTAATTATTAGTATACTTCTTTAACAATACCAGCTGCAGCAGCAAGAGCATCCATGTAAAGCTCTACATCAGAAGCTTGACCTGAACCTGCAGGAGCATAAATAGTCAACAAATATTGATCACTGTTGTGCATACCTGATGGATTGTAAGAACGTGGGATGCTGTGAAGAATATTGAAAGCTTTGTAAGAAGCAGTACGATCTACTTCAAGAGCAATGCTATCAGTAATTTCACGCATACGTGGGTCACTGTTCCATGGTTCTTGTGCATATCTGTTAGAAAGAATAAACTCACGGATAACAGACTCACCAAAACCTTCACCTTGTGTTCCAGCAACTAGTACTGCATCATCAAAGTTGTTTACACAGATATCACCACTTTCATTCAATTCAGAAAGAAGAATCTGTACAGGCTCTTTTTCAAAGTGATCTTTAGGATCAAATGAACAGTCACCAAATTTAGTGTCAACGTAAGCACCTTTAAGTACCAAACGTGCAGAAGCATGAGCACCAGGAGCAGATCCTGCAGGAGCAGTTACTTTGTTCCATGCAGCACCATCAAATGTTTCTACACTAGCTTCAACAAATGGTCCTACTAGAGGCTCATTCTCAATTTGAGAAGCCATCTCCAACAATACTTTAGCTGGCTCAACAGTAGCACCGTCAGCACACTGTACAGTGTAATCAGCAACAAAGTAAGAGTTACGTCCTAAGAAACGTAGAGCAGGAGAACCTTTAATGTCTACACGCAAGAAAACAGTTTCACCTTTAGTAAATGTTTCTGGATCAGCTACTTCAATAACAGCAGAAGAAGAAGTAGCAACTTTAGATTCAACTTCCCAAATTTTAGAAATAAATTTAGGGTTGATACCTTTAGACTTTACAGACTCTTGGTAACCACCATGGTGAGGACCAATTTTGTCTACACTGTGCAAGCTACCTTGCGCCAATGTGTAAAGACCTCCAGCTGCTACAGCACCAGGTGCTACAGAAACATAAGTTTTATCTAGAAGGGTCACTTGACCAGCACCTAGATCTTCAGAAGCTACACCACCCTGAACATCAGTGTCACGGGCAATGAAGACTTTTTTGTAAGCATGGGGAAAATAAGCCATGATTTAAAAAAATATTTAATTAATAAAAAACACAATTGTAAAGCATTTGCCTTACACTATAATATACAAAAATTATTATGTATTACGCTGTCCTGCAGCAATTTCTCTTTGGTAATTAGTTACATCCATAATATCACCAGCAATGATTGCTACAGCTTCATCAATAATGATTTCAGTAATATCGTCCTTAAACTCACAGGGTACATCTCCAGATGAGATGCTGCCAGTATAAGGATCTTTACATCCAGCAATTTCAATGTTTCTAGGAGATCTGTAGTAAGTAAGTGTAGGTTTGTAGATCGTAAAATCAGAATTACTGAAGATTTTAATTCTTCCTCCACTAATAGTACAAATAGTTTCTCCCCAATCATAATCTGGCCGTTTTAAAGGATCTCTTAAAATGAGATCAATGTTAGCTTCTTCTACTAAATATGTAGTCATATCTCTAGGAGGGCAACACTCAGTTTTAGCTAAAGTGCTGACCCTCTTAAAGGAGAGATAGTTATTGGGAAGAGAATTACTTACGTAAACATTATCAGACTCAATGCCTTGTAAACCAGTTGTTTCTAACAGTTCTTGAAGATCATCAATAAGCATTTTACTTTGCTCATCCCCTTCTTTAAAAACATTGTTTCCATGAAGCTGACGTCTACACCACTCAATCTGAGCTTTATTAAACGCTTCTACAATCTGCCAGCATTCTATATTATCATAGTCGTTACTAGCAAGCTTATTCAGCCTTTGCTTAAACTTAATTTGTAGTGTAGTATTATTCATAGCTGTTAGCTACCACAAGCTTCACAATCTTCTGGATTTTCTAAATTACAACTAGGTTGCTCTTTGTTCGTTAATTCATCTACAAAATCTGCAAATGAATCATCCAATTGAAAATCATCTTTTTCACTCATGGTCATTTTATATTTAGGAGTTCCACATTCCTTCTACATTACTCATCAGCTTCATCATCACCTCTTCATTGAGAGGGTTCTTTAAGAATGCTACTACATCTGAAGGAGTACGTCCTAAAGCTGTACCACTGTCTAGATCATAAATCATACCATCAGACTTAGTAGTAATCATTCTATACTGAGTTGCATCCTTAACAATAGCTTTCAACTTTAATGTCTCCATATCTAGTCTTGCAGCGTCTAAGAATGTTTGAGCACTCTTTTTCTTATTTCTATCAACACCTAAACCGTTTACATAATTATCCATGTTTTCATAGATAATGTCATTAGGTGTTGTCTTAGTGTATTGTGTGCTATTAGCATCAACAACCTTAGCAACTAAGAACATTTTATTAGCTTGCTTATCGTACATTTTCTGTAACTCAGCTAATGCTTTGTTACGTAACTTAGAAATCTCTGTACGATTTGCAGCCGTTGTTTCCAATTTGTCAAGGAAGAATTTAGGTGGCGTTGGTTTACTCCTTGCATCTTCCAAACTTTTTGATACAATTGAAAACCCTCCAGCTTCAATTGCATACAACTTAACCAAATCATAAGGATCTTTTACAGGATCCAAGAATACTGGGTCATTACCACACTTAAGTGAGATTCTGCTCCAGAAATCATCATTATCTGGTCTTAGTAATTTTACTTCCTTCCAGAAATCTTTACTTTCAGGATCAATTACATTTGCTGCTAAGTCTTGCTCTAGTGAAGCAACTACTTCACGTATCTCACGAATCTTAGCTTCTCTTTCATCTGCAGGCAGAGTTTTAACTTCTGGTGCAAATTCATTTAGTCCAGTAACATATCTCTTGATACCATTAATCTCTAAACAAGCAAGTTGCTCTTCATGGTATACACCATCCATTAGAGACATCTGATAATTCTCAAGACCCATGTTACCTACACTAGGGTCAAAATAAGGTCTGATAGCAATTTTACCAGACTTACCAATTTGGTACTTTTCAATAATAGTCACACTCATTTTTTTGGTTTTAAGTTAGTGTAATCTTGATGCTTGCCAGGGTTACCAGTCCTGATAAAGTAAGGTGTACAACAAGCAAATTAAAGAAGATTGGGAGAGGTTTTACCCTCTCCCTTCTACTATTCTTCTTAGAATGATCCTCCTGTTACAGGGTTTCTCATTACAATCTTCAACACCTTAGTTGCATCTTTAACCCAGATAGCAGGCATTGTTTGTGTCATGAATACACGGTATCCGTTAAAGTTACCAGAAGACTGGAATCCTTGTGAACGTCCCATGTAATCCATAGTACCATTTTGGTAGAACCACTTCAATTGGTTATCCCAAGACAATTTCAACAAGTAAATATTGTCATTACCGTTTTCAGTAACATCAAATACTACAAAGCTGTAAGAGCTTAGTGGGTGACCATCTACTAGAGGGTTTTCAATGTCATTAGTATGCAAGTTATCAAACGCAGGGTTCAATACAAACTTAACGTTAGCCAAGAAAGGAATAACGTAAGAAGTGTAAGCAAAACCAAAGTTCAAGTCCATGTTGCTACCAGATACAGCACCAATGTCTGTAGCACGTACCAAAAGACCAGAAGCATTAGCTTCAGCTTTAATAGCTTCATTTACAAGCTTCATACCACCCATACCAGTTTGAACAATGATCTGACGCTGTGGATCTGGTCCAGCAAGCTCTACACGTCCTTGGTAGAAGTTCATCAATTCTGCTTTAAACATATCTAGAGAGAATCCAGACTTGTTGTATACACGCTTGAATGAGTTATCCAACTGCTTCCACAAACCTACAGATAGACGTACATCATCTGGTCCATCCTGACGTACACGTCCACCATGACCCCACATTAAGTAAGTCTCAATATCTTTAGCAATCTTAGACAAGTGAGCAGCTTCCAAGTTAGTAACAAAAGTACGGCTCAATGAACCATTCTCCATGCTACGCTTAACTGCATCTTTACCCATCTTAGAAACCATATCTTCCAAGCTAGTAATAGAAGGATCCATACTCTGATCCATGTTACGCCAGATCTCAGTTACAGGAACTGTACCATCTGCACGCATACCACCTTTCATCATCATATCTGCACGTGAAGAAATGCTGTAGTGTACGTGAGCTTCTGCACCACCTACGTAGTTGTAGAACTCACGGAAACCAGTTGATACATCACCAATGTCAGAGAAACGCTCACCGTATTCACCTCTAGCAGAACCTTTACGGAAGAACTTAGTACCTGCAGCCAAGTACTTGTTGTCCAAGAATTTCAAGTTGTCATTGTTAACCAACTGTACAGTGTAGATGAATCCGTCACCTGAAGGAAGAATATCTTCTGCAGTTACGTATAATTCAGCTCCGTTGTACTTGTCGTAAGTAATGATGTCACCGTGACCAAATGCACGCTTGTTTACCTTAATTTTAAAGGTAGTGCCATCAACACCTTTACGCTCATTGCTTGCTTCAATGTCTTCAGTGATGTAAGGAAGATCCTGTACTACAGGTACTTGCCATTTGTACTCACCACGAGCATTATCAACAGTGATGGTATTTTTACCACCAAAAGATGCCATTTGGTATAGTGGCATTTCAACCTTTTGAGCCATAGCCCAAAGGTCTACAGGGCCCATATCAGTTGGTTCTGCACTACCTAGCATATTTGCCAAGTGATAAGAATCAACATGAGATGACGCCTTGTAAGAAGTATCTCTCAAAAAGATACCATTGTTCAAAACAGGAGTTGCCATGTTTATCTAAATTTAGGATTAGTAATTATTGTTAAAATCTTTTAAATATGTTAGTTGGTCTAGGAATACCTCTAGACTTTCTAATTTCTTTTTCTTCAGCTACACTTGAAGATTGACGTTTGCTTTGTTCAGTCTTCAATTGTCTTACAGTCTTCTCAACAGTTTCTGCTTTAGCTCCTTCTTTAATCTTACTATGGTAACCATCTCTATCAGATAGCAACCAAAGAGCTTCAGCAATTAACTCATGATTAGGCTCTACGTATTGATACTTTTCTAGCAAGTGACCCAGCATGTTAGTCTGTCTACCAGATACTGACTGATAATTAGGCTCTACTAGACCTTGGTATAATGTTGCTTGAGTTTTCTTATCAAGTTTAATACCGCCAAGCTCACCAGCTTTTAAAGTCTCATATACATTCTCCATATAGTTATTAGCGGCTTCAGCTTGTCTTTGCTTACGCTCCTCTTGTTCAGCAACTCTCTGCTGTACAATTTTTTCTTGCATTCTGTCCAACTTAGGTTTGAACTTATTTGCAAGCTGTTCTAGCCTACCAATATCTTTATAGGATTCAATCTCTTCTTGAATTTCTTCTGCATCACCAAAACCAGTAGCTGAAAGATATTCTCTTACAATTACCTCTTGATCTTGTTCTACAGTAGGGTCTAATGATCTGGATTGTTCTACCTGCGCTAGTGCACTAAATAGTCCTTTAAGATCTTGACCGCCATTTGCTACATATTTAGCAGCATACTGAAGTTCTTCTGGCAATGATTGAAAAAATTCTTGAGGTGTTTCTTCTCTTAGCTTACGTTCTCTTTCTTGAAAGTTAGCTTCAATTAGTTCTTGAAAGTCTTTAGCTGTATATTCTTCAATTGGCTTATCATCTTCAAATGGAATTAACTTCTCATCTTCAATAAGCTTTGTAAATACATCAGCTACACCTTCAATCTTTTTACGACCTCTTTTCTTTTTAGGCTCATTATCTTCATCATCTTCATCAGATGACTCAACTTCATTTACTAAATCATCAAAAGATTCTTTTGACTCTTTAGCTTCAGGCTCTTCAGAAGAGTCTTCTACAGCTTCTGCTACAGGCTCATCTTCATCTTCACCATCAAGAAAAGACAAATCTGTCTTCTTATTTGAAAGAACGTTTGCAGTTTTATCTGCCTCTTCAGTAGGTACTGTTACAGACTCTGCACCAGGCATACCAAAGATTTCATCTAAGTCTACATCTACTTGCGTAACATTTGTAGACTCCTCTACGGGTGTGGTTTTTTCTTCACTCATAATTTTGTTGGTTTTCTCTCACTATTAATATACAAATCTCCTTGGAATAAACCTTGGAGATTTGTAAAAACGTTATATAAAAAATGTGATTTTGAACAGTATATAGCTAAGACCTATTCTTCTTTCTTATTAGATTTTCTGTTTGCAGAAAGATCATACTTATTTTTATTCTCTCTAGCAATCTCTAACTGGGTATTTGCAATACGTTCTTTAGATTGAAACTCTTCTCTTTTCAAAGCAATATTCTGTTGCTGTATTGCTTTTTTATTGTTTTCAGCTTCTCTCTTTAATTCTGTCTGAGCTTGATATCTTTCAGTTTCTCTGATTTCTTTCAAAGCATCTTGATAATCTGAAACTTCATTTTTATTGATATCTTGCATTGCACCATATCCAGCTGCTCTAATTTCAGCTTGAATCAATCTGTTTTGACGATCCTTATCATTTTGATCAGCCTCAAACTGTCTAGCCATTTCTTTTTCTTGAGCTTCTGCTTGAAGTCTTTGTTGCTCCATTTGCATAGCTTGCTGCTGTTGCTCTTGACGTTGTTGAATTTGCTTTTGCTCAGCATCTTTCATAATATCAGTAACTTCAGCAATACTATCTGATTTAATAATATTACCAAGGTCATAAATACTAGCACCAGTAGTATTATTAGTAAGAGCCATTTGCTTAAGCTGTTCAAGAATTCTTCTATGATTAGCTTTAGTAGTACAGAAAATGTTAAAGTCTCTTAGCAATAAATCTCTACCATTAATACTAAAGTTTATTTTTTCATCATTAGATGTAATATACTGAAGTCTAACAGAAGGATTATTACTATGATAATATTGAGCCAAGTCTGTACGCATTTGATGTACTCTAGGCATTAGATGATCAGAATGCTGAATAAAGTATGATTCAGTCTGAGCATAAGAACTCTCTAAGGATGCTTGTACACCTGTAGCAGTTTGTTGTTCCATAGCACCACCTAAACGCTGTGCATTTACACCAATAGATTCAAATGCTTGATTCTTAAAGTAGTTAGCAAGTTGAGTTCTAGAAAGCAATCTATTAGTCTGCTCTAGATTTAACACCTGATAGTGCTGGAAGTTAAGAGCATTCTCTGTATTAGTAATAGATGTATCAAGAGGAAGCATTTGGAAGTCCTTCATTGCTACATATGCTTTAGCCAAATTATTCTTACCCCAGTCTTCCCCTAGTGAGTGACGAGGAATAGCATTTTGGTCAAGCATAATTACTGTACCTAATTCATCTACAAGAATATCAGCAATCTGATTGTTTACAATATTATATCCAATTTGATATGGCTTCATCAAATCTACTAGAGATACAGATTTTGTATTTCTATCAGAGAATACAGCTCCTTCTACAGGTAGCTTACAACCATATAATGTTTGATCTCCTTTAAATTGGAATTTAAGTCTTCCTGGTTCGGGTCTATCAATACCTAAGTAGATAGCTTCAATACCATCTGGTGAAGTCATACCCCAATATGTAGGATGATTAGGTCCAATTTTAACACCACCCCAAACTTCATTAATCCAAATCCAATCAATATGATCACCAAAGATTACACTCTCTTTAGTTTTCTGCTTAGATGATGTAGTATTATATAAAGGTTTATCAACTACAGTATAGTTATCAGTAACAATATCTTGAATAACAGTACCATCTTCTAAAACCTTTGTAAGATGACCCACACGTCTTTGAGTTTTCCAATATACAGTAGAAACTCTTAACATGAATGTATTACCAAAATCAAACAAGTCTTCTGACTCACCAAGAATCCAATCTACAATATCACCACCAGCACCTAAACCTAGTTCAGTATGTGCCATAAATTGACGGTAACCTAAAGAACCGTTTTCAATACTATTCCATTCTGGAGATCTAGTACCATCATAAAAAGATCCATCATTAGGAATACCTGGAATAGCATAACCTGCAGAACGTGCAGGATAAACTTCTTCTAGTTCTTTAATTTGATCCTCTGTCATTAAGTAACCATACTTATCAATGACATCAGCAACCGTCATCATATCTGATTTACCAACCCAGTTAGCTTGTGAGATATAACGCACATCTGGAGACTTATGATAGAATGTAAGAACAGGATTCCACAGTTCAATATCATAATCATCTTCTCCCATACGGAAATGCCAGAACTCTCTATCTGTAATGAGCATATCTTTAAATGCACGTTCTTCAAGCTCATACATTTTAAAACGCTCTTCATCTACTTTAGTCTGATGCATTGCCCATTCTTCAACCATAGATCTATAATCTTTACGGAAGAAGTCTTCAATTTCTGGAAGAGTTTTAAGATTTTGTTTAGAAAGCATTTGCTGAATTTCAGGATTCTGAAAATCTGCACCCTGCTGAGCTAACTTAGTAAGAATCTTAGAAGCTGCATCAGCTAATAAAGTTTCTTCTATCATTGCTCTTTTCTGCTCTAAGAGCTCATTATAAGAAGTATCATCTACTGCACGAAAAGTAACTCTTGCATACTTAGATGCAAACTCCCCCATAAGAACATTGATAACATTTGGGATAATTGGGTAGAATTTGAGTTCTAATGCAGATACATCTTCTTGGGTCAATTGGTCTACTAAATCAGCATAAAGGTTATCTTCTTCTACAATGTAGTCAGTTTTATCAATGATACCTTTAGCCAGCTTATAGTTCTTAAGCAAACGTCTAGAGTTTCTCTTAAGTTGCTTCTGACCTTGTACTTCAATCCAGTCTATGTTCCATGCAGCCCACTCCTTATCTTTCTTCTTTTCTGGAAGAAATTGTGTAGGCTGTTCAAGGGTGCCCATTTTATTTTTCTCTACCCTTGCACCGGCCTTAGCCTGCATTGCATTTATAATCTTAGGCATGTTATCTTATATTTTTAAAAGCGGAACGCTTTCCTTTACCTCCCATAATACCTTTACCTTTCCCTCCAATATGTCTAAAGGGACTCATATTTAATTTAGTCATTTTCTGCGTATTATCCAATTTTACAGATGACTCATTATCAACTCTTTTAGCGTAACCTCTATTAGCTTGCTGTACTTTTGCAAATCCTATCAATGCTGCAAATGATACAAGTCTATCCACGTTAACACCAGGCTGATATGCCTGCATCTCTTTCATAAGCATGATGTCAGGTATACGTTCAACACCAAAGGTTCTTTTTAATATAGTACCATCGGTGTCAGTTTCAATATCTATTTCTTCTTTTAAATACTCAATTGCATAGTTAATTAAGTGAGACTTAAACAGTGTACCAGTATTTTTCCAACCATACTCAGCATATACACTTCTATTACTACCTAAGTCTTTAAGAAACAGAACCTGATCTTTAGGTACTAACCATTTTTGTTTACGCTTTGCAATCATGTATTGAATAAATAAAGATACGTTATTCTCTACTAGTGTCCAGGCTTTATAATATTCAATAATTTTTTCTAACTGCTCGTGTGTCTTATTAATATCATCATATCTACCACACCATGCAGCCACAATGCCATCACCTTCTACAAAGCTCTTAGGTCCCTCGTCAGTAATCTTTGTTACCTCTACTGGATTCTTATATACATAGATACTACAAAGTGACTCAGAAGTGGTTGTTTTACCTTCTCCAACAGGATCCACACTTGCATAGTACATTCCAAACTCAGGCTTATCTACAGGTCTTTCATAAACACATAGTACACCTGTTTTATCTTCTTGACGTTTATCTACAGGAAATGTATTAATAGGCTGCTTTCTGCTTTTATGAGCTATAACATCTGTACCATTCTCTGTCCACTCTAGTTCTAAGTATTCTACTGGATACTCTTTATCTTCAATACGTTGTGTTTGTGAAGAGATAAGGTTTTGAGGGAAGAGTGACTCTTTACGATAAGCAAACGCCTCTGCAATATTTGTTGGTTTTTGAGAAATTCTCAATTGATATTGCTCAGGACTTAAATCTCTTTTCCATGTTGCTCTCTCTTCCTGAATAGCTTTTAATGATTCTTCTACTAATGAGTTACCCCACTCATCAATAAAAGGCGGCATTGACCACTGTTCAGGTATAAAGAGTCCCACTTCACCTCTACTACCTTTTTCATCTAGCAGGTTGGTTTGTACTGCGTAGATGTCATTTGATTTTGGATTAAGTACCATTTGTTTCAGCGGCTCACACTGATCCAAATCACCCACTGATCCTGCTGCAATGAACATACCAGTAGTTATTTGACCTGACGACATTGCAGGTCTTATGTATTCATATGTCTGATCCATCTTAGGAGCAATACCTGCTTCCTCATGAAAGAAATAAGTTACAGGACCCCCTACACCTTTGGTTGCATTCTTTTCAAAAGACATACCCTGTATCTTAGACATCAGACCTTTATTAGTCTTTCTACCATTTATAGATACTTCAATTTTTTGCTCCCAAAGTAGCGTCTTATCTGGGTTTGCTGGTCTATACCAAGCAGTATGTTCATTCAAAAAGTTCTTATATTCATCTAAGAATTTCCAAGTACCTTCATCATTCACATAAGATTTCAAAGAAGCTCCCATCTTAAGGATGGCACCCTCTTCAAACCAATAAGTATTTATTAGTTTACCTGCATGAAAATATGACGATGCTATCTGACGTTTTTTCAGAATAGCAGAATGTTTGTAATTAGCTTCTGCCAACCATTCATATAAGGCCATGTGATACTGAGCATCTCTAACCTTAGCAAAGCCATACTTCTTTTCTTCTTTATCATAGATTGGTAAGAAATTTAACCACATGTAATAGTCTCTAGTAAGATACCATGTGTCATTTGTCCCCTTTACTATAATACCATTTCTGCATTTATTTTTCTGATCATCCCAATATGCAATAAATTCTTTTGACATAAACGGAGCAGTACAATAAACTCCATATTTATTGAATTTACTGGCTTCAGAGTTAAACACTTCAGTCTCTTCAGTAAAATTATATAGCCCAGGTTCTTTAAAAAGTTCAGTTATAAACTTGACAAGTTCATTTTTATGTCCGAACTTTACCTCAGACCAGCTTTGGTCCTTACTATTATAACAAGGGATTAAGATATCAGACATCACATTTGATCATATGATAGATTTTGACCACCTCTAACAGATGACTTCTGCTCTTCTTGAAGATCTGAATAAGCTCCTTTAAAAGAATTTCTAATCTGTTCAAATTTAGCAGCTGCATTTACTATCTGATTAATATTCCCATCCCTTCCATGTTCTATAGGAGTTTTGATCATATAATCCGCTAGACGATCTAGCATAGAAGCAATACCTTTATAAGCTCTATAGGTAGGTGTCTCATACATAAGGGCACAATTCTTAACCGCCTCTTTTATAGAGAGATCTTCAGGATCAAATTCAGAAAACTCTTCTCCTGTCCGTAACTCCCTAAGAATCAGTTCCTCCTTATCCCTATCAGGAATATTAAAGAAAGGATTCATATCAGGATTAGGACAAGTCATATAAAATATATAAGCATATACATCCAGATGATCTTCAGGATATTCTTCTCTAATCACTTTTAAGAAGTTAAGAGTATAAGAATGTTCTGACGGAATAACTGTCCCATTCTGAATATCAAATAGTTTTACTAGCATTCTTGATTTTCTTTTAAATGTTTCAAAATGTTTGCCACCTCTTCTTTTAGATATGGTAGTTCGTAGTAAACTATATCTTCAATAACAGGATCTCCTTGAGGAGTACGGGCATAAATAGGGTACCCATTTGCGTCTTCCTCTTCTTTCTTAAACTTGACATGCTGTATAACTAGATTGCCAGGTTTAAGACGTCTATTATGCTTTAAGATAATATACATGTAAAGGGATAACTGTAAATTATAATGGTTTAAATTACAATCATCAAGGTGTGCTACAGGGGCTAACATCTTTTTAGATACACCTTCCCAGTTTACATAAGACTTGCTCTTAATCTCTTTGTTTGTTTTGTAATCTGTAATATGTACATACCCATTTACAACTTCTACTAAATCTGACTGACCTGAAACGCCTGCAGATTTAAGATATACAAGTAGCTCTGGATATACACCATCTGTTAGTTTTTGAGATGGAGCAAACTTTTTATGACCTTCTATAATAGGTCTTACTATAGGTACTTCCTTGCCGTAACGTTCAATAGTACTGAACTCAAGGAGATCACTTTCACGTTGGTTATGGTACCAATTACCTAATTCCATAGCTCTTTCTCCTTCTGCATCCCAGATTGATTTAATCTGATCAGGAGTTTTACCAAACCATTTAGACTTAGGACTTTTAGATACCTTTTCTGCAACACCGTCTCTATCAAAAGGTTGCTTAAATTTAGAAATGACAGATGTAGTGCTAGTCCAAATGATTGGCTCGCCATCTATACTTTCATATTTGTGGTTCTCTTCTGTAAATACTACAGACATAACTTACCATTTTCCTTCTGGACACGTGTCCCCAACGCTGCGTGTCTTAAATTCTAATGAGCATCCACAGCTACCGCAACAGGGTTGGGTACCAGGAGCAAAGCATTTAGTACCCTTTAAGTCTATAAGAGGACACTCCTTGCAAATACTCATTCTTACTTCAGCTATCTTTTCTACATGATCAGTTTTAACCATATAGTTTTTAATACCTTCTAAGATTCTATGTCTTTTAGACCAAACCTCTTTAAGAATCCTTACTGTTTTCTTTATTGAATTCATTCTTATTGGTATTAAGTTTTTCAAACTTTTCTTCTAGTGCTTTGAGCTTAACTAAATCTGTACTATTTTTTCTAAAAGAGTCATACTTAGTAAACTCATGAGGATTAAGCTTAGTCAAAAGATTTTCCTTATCCTGGATCAACTTTCTAACTTTCGCTCTCCTGGCTTTAAAAGTACCTAGCTTAGGTATTAGTATACTTGTATCCTCTAATGACGACAGAGCCCTTCTAACACGGCTGTAAAAGAAGCTTATTGCGTCTGATACAAGTTCTTCATTCCAGTTATTCTCTTCTACAAGCTTACTGGTTATCTCTTTGTACTTCTTCGGCTTCAACTGCAACAAATTTAAAATCTAACAATACAGTTCCGTTGACCTGTATATTCAGCGTATCATTCAAACGAATGGTTTTACGACCTTTTCCTTGTTTAACAAGCAGGTTCTTCTTCTCTGCTTTATTAATAGCGTTACGTGCTGACTGAGGAGTCTTAAATATCTTAAGCTCTGCAACTCTATTACAAAAAGAAGTAAGCTCTTCTTGCTCTGATAAACCTAATTCAGTAAGACATCTAAGATCTGACTCACTAACTTGGATGTTATTCAGAAAGCAATGAGTCAAAATTTGGTATTTAACCACATCTCTCTTATCAAGCTTTACCCTTTTATCTACCTTATTCACTAGCATTTTCAACATCTTCCTCTGATTGGGTCATTTGCAATACATATGCATCAGCTTGCAGTCTTTCTGCACGAGCTTTTGATATATCTCTAAGCAATTGTTCATATTCTAACTGCTTTGTTAGATACTCTACTTCTGTAGTATAAAACGCATGTAATTTTTCTTTACGTTCTGCGTATTCTTCTTCTGACATATTATTATCTGCCATGATTGTTGGTTTTAAGTTTACAATACTAATATACAAAATAAGTTTAAATATTTAAAATTTATTTATTACCTTGGTGGTATGGAAGAGATCTATACAGTTATTCAATCTACAGGAGTATATCCAGAATGGTTTACTACAACCACAGCTCCATTGAACCTAACACTCAACTATTATACAAAAGATGAAGTATCTTTTTATACTGATTACTTTAGTCAGCACATATAGTATAAAAGCACAAGAGTGTAGCCCATATTTTGATATTCCTAAGTATGAGCTGTCTAATAAAAAATCTGGTGGCATTGGCTATATATCATGTTTTCACGCTAGAGGTGTAGTTGCAGAAGCAGGTTATGACAAACTTTTTATAGGGTTACTTGCAATGGGTGAAGGTCATCATGGTGCTGCCTATACCTTTTTACAGTATGAATTTGCAATTCGCGAATTAAGAATCTACGGAGGCCCAGCATATAGACTAAATCATAATCCAAGCATACTTATAGGTAGAGCAGGAGTGGACTATCAGATAATCAGTTACTTATATGGGACTTTTAGTATATTGCAAGTGAATCCACAATTAAATTATGTCCACGTAGGACTTAAATTAGTAATATGACTCTAGACAAACTACAACAAGAGCGTGAATGGTTACAGCACAGACTGTATGATATTCAAAGATCCAGTGGTTTAGAAGCTCTAAAAGAAGCACTGGAAATAAAACAACACCTAGAAGAGATCAATACTCAAATAAATGCACTTAATCACAACACACCCCGTTAAAAAAAGTGATCTAGGCTTTCATGCCAATCTCTTTGGTGGCAAACTCTTAGCCTGGTTGGATGCAGCAGGGGCGGCGTATGCAATGGAGGTCTGTGACACACCCCGCATGGTTACAGTAATGATAGATAAATGCATATTTAAAAAGCCAGCTAAAGAAGGACAGCTTATAAAGATCTACGGGGAAGTAGTACACATTGGTAACTCATCCATGACAATCTACATGGAAGCACGAGCACACAACGTATACTCCGGGCAGCAGTCTGTTATACTTTGTACCAACATAAGATTTGTAAGAATAGATGAGAATGGTGATAGTATACCCATCTCAGATAGAGTAAAAGCAAAATACAATGAAAGCAAAGGAACAAAGCAATGACCTTAAGTGGCATATAAAACAATGGCAAGAGTCACGCTTCCGTATAAACACAGATATGAAGCTAATGATGTTTCATGCCAAAGAAATTAAAAGATTGCAAGATGAAAAACTGGATAGTAGAGCTGACAACTCTTAAAACCTGGGGACACTTCTCTGTACTACCTACAATACTCATAGGTTACACCCTAGATCTTAACGGCTATTACTCTCTAGAAATAGGATGGGGGAGATGGTTCCTCTCTCTAAACATAATCCCTAAAAACTACTAACATGACAGAACAAGAAATACATAAGCTCCTAGAGATCCAATATCTTAAAGGACGTATTGATGAACTACATAAAGCCATCCCCACTGTATCTAATCTAGAACGCAAACGTAAACTAGATATGCGCCTAGATAAATACTACAACAAACTTAAATCTACAGATGAGATTGCTTACCACCTCTTCCAAGTAGAAACATTTAACCGCATGCACTCCAAACGTAAAGGCATAGAAGATATCAAAGACCTTTTACAAGAAGCATATGAACATATAGAAGATCCTGTAATAAGAATTAGAATATCTGAACAACTTAACAGATACACTAAATAACATAGTCCCCACACCTCTGCCCTGTCAACTAATCCCCCCTACTTAACTGTAGCTGGGGGATTTTTTATTTCCGGGGACACAGAAACTTTATCATCATAAAAGTCATATTGAAATTTATTGTGTTTTACGTATGCTAGGTGTATAGCAGAAAACATCCCACCACAAAAAA
>Ga0255754_10000892_pt1 | contig 23445 bp, 22 predicted proteins | sample 101ome_22_FD_179954 | JGI IMG/M metagenome (GOLD analysis project Ga0255754, IMG submission 179954) | Coastal salt marsh microbial communities from the Groves Creek Marsh, Skidaway Island, Georgia - 101412BT metaG (version 2) | ecosystem: Environmental > Aquatic > Marine > Intertidal zone >... | reverse complement strand
GATTAATTCGACTATTTGCGATTTTGTTTGGGGTAGTAAGCCTCTATCAACTATCGTTTACATTCATCACTAACAAAATCGAAGGGGATGCCGATCGATACGCTTCAGTTAGCGTAGACGCATCTGCGGATGATTATATTTCAGCACGTGAAACAGCTGCTAAGAGTTATTTAGATTCTGTAGCTGATCTTCCTGTTTTTGGTTTTACTTCTTATGCCGATGCTAAGACTAAAGAACTGAATAAAGGTCTTGACCTTAAAGGAGGGATTAACGTAACCCTACAGATTTCTGTTAAGGACATTCTTAAAGGTCTTGCAAACAATACCAAAAACGTAGCTTTCAATCAAGCTTTAGATGCTGCAGATACAGCATCAAAGCAGAGTGATGAGAATTACGTAGAACTATTCTTTGAAGCTTTCGAAGCGAATGCAGGAGAAACTACTCTTGCTTCTCCAGAAATCTTCGCTAACAAAGCATTAAGTGATGAGATCAATTTCTCGATGAATAATGCGGAGGTTAAGCCAATCATTAGAAGAAAAATCGACGAGTCGATTGTTTCTGCTTTCGAAGTTCTTCGTGAGCGTATCGACGGTTTTGGAGTAACTCAGCCTAACATTCAACGAGTAGGTAATTCAGGTCGTATTCTTGTAGAACTACCTGGTGCTCGTGATATTAACCGTGCTCAGGAGTTACTATCTTCTACTGCACAATTAGAGTTTTGGGAAACTATTTCTTCAGCTGAACCAGGACTATCTCAGTTTTTAGTAGCAGCTGATCAGCGTCTGGCTGACTTAGAACAGTCTTCAGATGATGTTGAAGATTTATTAGAGTCAGCTTCTGATTCTCTATCTAATCAAAATCCGCTTCTAGCAAAATTGATTCCTGGAGCTCCTGGATCTAATGCTTTCGTGCGTGTTCAAGCACGTGATACAGCCTATGTCGGTCAGGCGTTAAGACGTTCAGAAATTAAAAGACTATTACCAACAGCTGTTCAGTACACTAAGTTTGCTTGGCAACGTGTGCCTGCTGATGCGGATATCGTAGAATTATATGCCCTTCGCTCAAATCGTGAAGGAACACCTCGTATTTCTGGAGATGTAGTTTCAGACGCTCAAGATACTTTCGACCAATTCGGGAAACCAGCGGTAAGCATGATGATGAACACCAAAGGAGCGCGCGAATGGGAGCGATTAACGGGTGATGTTTATCAAAATAAAACTGGGATTGCTATTGTACTTGACAACAAGGTTTACACTGCTCCTGGTGTGTCTTCAGGTCCTATTTCAGGTGGACGTTCTGAGATTACAGGGACTTTTACCATCAACGAAACTAAGGATATTGCAAACGTACTTAGAGCGGGTAAACTACCAGCCTCTGCAGAGATTGTTCAGTCAGAAATTGTTGGTCCTTCATTGGGTCAGGAAGCTATCGAAAGTGGATTCCTATCCTTTGTTATCGCAATGATTTTTGTATTGGTATGGATGATTTTCTATTATGGTAGAGGAGGTCTATACGCTGATATCGCACTAGTATTCAACATTGTTTTAATCTTTGGTGTACTTACAAGTTTAGGAGCCGTATTGACTTTACCAGGTATTGCAGGTATTGTTCTTACGATTGGTATGTCAGTGGATGCAAACGTGCTGATATTTGAACGTATCAAAGAAGAACTTCGCAAAGGCAAAGGACTAGCGCTCTCAATCAGCGATGGATTCTCAAATGCACTTTCTTCGATTTTGGATGCGAACATCACTACGGGTCTAACTGCTGTTATTCTATTTATGTTCGGCTCAGGACCTATCAAAGGATTCGCAACTACTTTATTAATCGGTATTCTCACTTCGCTTTTTACAGCGATTTTCATCACCCGTTTACTTATTGAAGGTTATTTAGCTACTAAGGGTAGAAGCTTAAAGTTCGCTACTTCTGCTACAGCTAATTTATTATCTTCTGTAAACTTCGGATTCTTGAAAGCGCGTAAAACGGCTTATGTAATATCTGCTGTGTTGGTGATAGGGTCATTAACCTCACTTTTCACCACTGGTCTACAACAGGGTGTGGATTTTGTTGGTGGTCGCACGTATCAGATTCGTTTTGAAAATGAAGTGAACCCAACAGAAATTTCATCTGCGCTTACTGATGTTTTAGGAAGTGGTACTAATGTAAAGACCTTTGGAGCAGCGAACCAGATAAAGGTGACTACTCCTTATAAGGTAGATGTTGAGGGTATCGAGGTGGATCAAGAGATTCAAGGACTTCTATTCAATACACTACTACCTTACCTACCTGACGGTTTTTCAATTGAAGACTTCACGGTAGGCAGTGATGATAAGACGGTTGGTATTCTTCAATCAGTAAAAGTTGGTCCTACCATTGCTGATGATATTAAGAAAAATGCAGTGCTAGCGATTTTTGGATCACTCACTATTGTATTCTTATATATCTTACTTCGTTTTAGAAAGTGGCAATTCTCATTAGGAGCGGTTACTGCGGTATTCCACGATGTGATCATTGTACTTGGGGTGTTCTCAGCAACGAGTGCGTTTATGCCTTTCAACATGGAGATTGATCAGGCCTTTATTGCGGCTATACTTACGGTAATCGGATATTCATTAAACGATACGGTAGTAGTCTTTGACCGCATTAGAGAGATCATTGGCCTTAAAGGATGGAAGCAGGGTGAGCATGTAAATGAGGCGTTAAACTCAACGTTAAGCCGTACGTTGAATACCTCGTTAACTACGCTTATCGTATTACTGGCAATCTTTATTTTCGGAGGTGAGACACTAAGAGGATTTATGTTCGCAATGATTATAGGTATTTTAGTTGGTACTTACTCATCACTATTCATTGCAACCCCAGTGATGTTTGACACATTAGGCAAAGGCAACCATAAGAAGTAAAGATTTACTATCTATTTAAATAAAAAAGGCCCGACAATCGTCGGGCCTTTTTTATGATTTCACCTTTCGTTTAGGCTTTTACTTTTCGAATCATCAAGTAAGTGCCGAGTAGCACGGGTATAATACTTAGCCATTGCCCGGTGGTTAGTAAACCGAGACTTTCCTCAAATCCTCCTTGACTCTTTTTAAAGAATTCGATGATGAAGCGAGCAGAGAATATTCCGACTAGCCAGGTGCCGAATAAGAATCCAGGTTTATTTCTTAACGATGCCTTTGGGTACAGCACATAATACATAATCACAAATAGCAGTGCATAGGCAAATGCTTCATAAAGCTGAGCCGGGTGGCGATAGGGAATTTGAGCAAGAATATCTGCGTATGCCGGATCGTTAACTAGCGCCGCATAAGCTCTACTCACCGAAGGTTGACCAGTTGCTTGTAGCGCCTGATAGGCCGACATATCACCGTGATCTCTGACGAATTTTGTGGCAAAGATGAAGCTCTCATCTACTATTTTACCATTAATTTCAGAATTAAAGAAGTTACCTAAACGCACAAAAGCTCCGCCTATAGCCGATGGTAAAGCTATTCGATCTACCAGCCATAAGAATGAAATATCCTTTTCTTTCTTGCTAAAAAGGTATAATCCAATGACTGCAGCTAATGCGGCTCCATGGCTCGCTAATCCTGCGAAACCGGTAAAGGCATAACCGTTGATAATTCCAAAGAGACTTGAATTCTTCTGCTCTCTAATAGGTAGTAATATTTCAACGAGATGATTCTGGTAATAGGCCCAATCATAGAAAAATACATGGCCTAAACGCGCTCCAAGCATAATTGAGAGCACGGTGTAAACAAAGAGACTGTCAAGCTTTTCAGTAGGTTTATTTTCCTTTTTGAAAACAGTCTTCATGAGGTTCCACCCTAGAATAAAGGCAGCGATCCAAAGCGAGTTATAGTATTTGATTTGAATAGGGCCTAGGGTGAAGAGCGTGTCTTCAGGATTCCAGATAATACCGAGTAGCGTCATAAATTAATTTTGGTCTAATATAGCCCAAAACTATGGCTCAAGGAACAGGGTCGTATCCGCTTTTTCCCCATGGATGACAACTAGAAATACGTTTGATAGCTAACCATCCGCCCTTAATAGGACCGTATTTCTGTAATGCTTCAATACTATAAGTTGAACAAGTAGGGGTGAACCGACAGCTCGCCGGAGTTAGTGGAGAGATCAGTAACTGATATACTCGAACAAGTAGAATAAAGGGAAGACTAAATATACGTTTCACGATAGGCTAAAGGTAGTGCCATCCTTGGTGTCTTTCAATCGGATTCCCAGTGCCTCTATAGCATCTCTAATTTCGTCCGAGCGCTGAAAGTCTTTTCGTGCTCTTGCCTCTGATCGCTCTTTAAGTAATAATTCAACTAGGCCCTTAAGCTGTCCCTCTTGTTTTGCATCTGAGTTTCGGCTATCAAATAATCCCAAGACATCGAAGAAGAACGTTTTCATCGTTTGATGAATTAAGCTTAAGTCGTCACTCGATACGGTCTTCTTTTGGTCGTTGATCAGATTGATGATTTTTACTCCTTCGAAAAGCTGTGCGATAAGAATGGGCGTATTGAAATCATCATTCATTGCCTCATAACAACGATTGACCCATTGTTCGAGGGCAGGATCATTTTCAATACCTTCTTTTGAGCTTAAGTTTTCGAGAGTACTGAATGACTCTAATAATCTAAAGTATCCTTTTTCTGCTGCATCTAAGGCTTCTTCACTTAAGTCAAGTACACTGGTATAGTGGGCTTGCAGCATGAAGAATCTCACAACAGCAGCCGAAAAAGGTTTAGAGAAAAGCTTATTCTCACCACTGAAGAGTTCACTCGGATAGATATTGTTATCGGTTGACTTAGACATTTTCTTTCCATTCAAAGTCAACATGTTTGCATGTAGCCAATAATTTACCGGTGATTTACCTTTACTGGCCTCTGCTTGTGCGATTTCACATTCGTGATGAGGGAATTTTAAATCCATACCACCACCGTGAATATCGAATTGTTCTCCAAGATATTTGGTGCTCATTGCGGTACACTCAATGTGCCATCCAGGGAACCCATCGCCCCAAGGTGAAGGCCAGCGCATGATGTGAGCGGGCTCCGCTTTCTTCCAAAGCGCAAAGTCTTGAGGATTCTTTTTCTCAGACTGTCCTTGAAGCGCTCGAGTATTGGCCACCATGTCTTCGATGCTTCTTCCGCTTAATTTACCGTAGTCGTTGGATTCATTGAATTTTTGAACATCAAAATACACCGATCCATTTACCTCATAGGCAAACCCTTTATCAAGAATTTCTTTAATGATTTCGATTTGCTCAATAATGTGTCCTGTTGCGGTAGGTTCGATAGAAGGAGGGAGCAGATTAAAGTGTTCTAGGGTACGATGAAAATCGACCGTGTATTTTTGAACCACCTCCATCGGTTCAATCTGTTCTAATTTGGCCTTCTTCGCAATCTTATCCTCACCTGCATCCGCATCATTCTCAAGGTGTCCGGCATCAGTAATATTTCGAACGTACCGTACTTTATACCCTAAATGAAGAAGGTAACGGTAAATGGTATCGAACGACATAAAGGTTCGACAATTACCTAGGTGTACGTTGCTATATACCGTGGGTCCACAAACATAAAGGCCTACATAACCCTCTTTGATAGGGATAAAGGCCTCTTTTTTTCGGCTTAAAGAATTGAAAACTTTTAGTGAATGTTTGTGGTATAAGGGTTGCATTAGAATTCAGTTTCTAATTGGATATAAGATAAGAACTCTTTTCTTAACGTTTCATCGTTTTTAAAAACACCTCCATATTCGGCAGTAACTGTGCTACTTACGACATCGCGAATTCCTCTCGAGTTGACACAAAGGTGTTTCGCATCTATGATACAAGCTACGTTTTCAGTTTTTAAGATGCGTTGTAACTCTTCGATTATTTGAAGGGTTAATCGCTCTTGTACTTGCGGACGCTTCGCGAAGTAATCTACAATTCGATTCATTTTAGAAAGGCCAACTACATTTCCGTTGGAGATGTAGGCGATATGTGCTTTTCCAATGATAGGAAGAAGGTGATGCTCGCAGGTTGAGTAAAGTGTTATGTTTTTTTCAACCAGCATTTCACCGTATTCATACTTGTTTTCGAAGGTGGATGCGCTTGGTCTTCTTTCGGGATTCAGACCTCCAAAGATTTCTTTGACATAGGCCTTAGCAACGCGTTTGGGTGTACCTTTTAAACTGTCGTCGGTCAGATCCATTCCTAGAATGTCTAAAATGGCCGCAACATGTTCCTGTATCTTCTCGATCTTTTCTTCTTCAGAAAGTACAAAGGCATTGGCTTTGAGAGGCGTCTGTCTTGTGGCACTTAAATGATCGTGATCGTTCAACTCGTCGTTCATCTTCGAATAAAATTAAGGCTGCAAAGATAGCCATTTAGGCCCTAAAGCGAGAAGGTATAAGTCACATTCGCTTTAAAACGATTGTTTTGTACTTCAGCCGCATTGGGAAGGATTTGATCGAAGAAAAATACAGTGTCGTTCAAGGTTGAATATGACAATCCGAAATCAATGCGACTAGGTCCGTAATTCAGACCAAAACCTAATCCGTAATCCTTGCGTTCACCGAGATCGCTACTGATGTATGGTGAAGAGGTGTTGCCGTAACCTATCCGAGCACTGTAACGTTGAGTGGTATACTCTAAACCCATTCGATAGCTCTCGACCGTGCTGAAAGTACTTGCCAATGCTACATTTTGGGTATTAAATGCTAGATCGTTGTTTGGTAGTAGCTGGGCGTCTCCGTAATTCTGGCGCTGGTAATCGATCAAGAAGGTGAGTGGTTGGCTCAGGGCAACTTTTGAATTTAGGGTCAGTGAAGATGGCAGCTTCATGGTATAATCGTCGTAAACGTTGATAATCCCGAAATTGATATAGGAGATGTCCTCAAGACGATTATCTGTGTCAAAACGTTGTGCGCTTCGATCGCTCATCGTAAACCAAGTAGGGGTTTTGTAGCTTACTCCTAAACCGAATTGGGGGCTGGGTTGCCATAATAGACCAAAATTCGCAGATACACCGATACCTTCAGTAAAGAGGTAGTTGTCAAAAAGACTTGAGGTGACTGCCGATTCTGTAGAATATCCTTCTTCATCTAGATAAGTGAATCTCTCAAAAGATAATTCGTGAATGGAAAGACTAGCACCTAATAGCCATTGCTCTTTATAGCTCGCAGAGCCGTGAATCGTGTACGCGTCTTTTCTACCCTTACTTCGAGATTCGAATTTTTGAAAAATTGAGGTGTATTTTGCATTTGAGGAGAAGACTCCTTCGTTAAGGCCTAATAATCCCCCATAAAGGGCTAAAAGGGTTTGCTGAGCCGCAAAGCCACTTTCGGCGCCTACTCTTAAGTACGCATCTTCGATGTATTCATTCTGATAGGCTAAGATATTTTCAGCGATTTGATTGGTGGCTAAGGCGGTGAAATACTGATCCATGCCAGAATCTGCTAGACCTGCTGCTTTTAAATTTCCAGAATAGCTATTCTCTTGTTGATAGGTGAACCCTAATGCGATTTTATTCCAATCACTTTCTTCAGATACAAACACCAAGATTCCTCCGGCTTGATTGATAGAGGCTTCTCCTCTTCTTTTTGGGTTTGTTAAATCTCCTGTTGTTGCTGTATTTCCTACGGCTCCGAGGAATAGGCTGCTAGAAAAAGCCCCATAGTCAAAAAGTGCACCTGCCGCAGGGTTGGTTAATACTGAGGAGAGATCACCTTTTAGAAAACCAGAAGCACCTCCAAGCGCTTGTGCTCTGGCAGATCCTAACGATCTACTCTGAAGATATCTATAAACGTCATCACTAGTTTGAGCTGCCGCGTAACCTGTCGCAAGCAGAGCTATCAAAAGTACTCGATAAATCATGGCGCTAAATTAGTTGTTCCCTCTCGAATTTGAACGTCCCGAAGAACTTCTTGAACTACTGCTTCTTGAACTACTATTCGAATTACTCACAGGTCGACTTGTACGAACATTACTTGAACTTCGTGTATTTGTCGAACGCACCGGGTTCGATGCGCGATTGATACTGGTGCGCGAAAAAGTTCGCTGTGTGGCTGAACGACCAGAGTTGTAGCTATTGGATCTTCGAACATTATCTGAAGTAGTGGTTCTGAGAGTTCTGCTTACTTGATTCACTAAGGTTCTCTGGTTAGGAGTAGCGGTGGTATTTAAGTTGCTACTTCTTACATTATCTCGGTTTGAACGCCCTCGATTCGCGATGTAACTGGGAGTTCTCAGAGTGCTTCGTTCATTGCGGTACCTGCGACTATTTACACGATAGAATCGACTGCTTTTGTAAAAGCGTTGATTAGGAGCGTAAACGAAACTACCATAAACAGGATATCCATAGAAGTAGGAACGATTCCATAGGTTCCAAGAATTCCATCCCCAGGTTTGGTACCTCCAATTTCCCCAAGGGTCGATAAATCGCGGATTCCAATTATTGTATGCCAAAGGGTTGTTCCATCCCCAATTCATGTTCCAAGCAGGGTTCCAATAGAAATCATAGTAGGGGTTATTCATTCCTGTGCCCCACTGGTTGATGGTGATTTGAACACGATCGGTATTCTCACCCCATCCAGCATAACTATTTGAGCCGCTCTGATAAGAATCTATGTCGGTTAATTCATAATCTTCTGCCAGCGCAGCTGCTTTATCGGCAAAGTAAGAGGTGTAAAACTGTCCTGCCTGTGAGTCAGGTGATTGCGCATATTGGACGCGCATTCCAGGTCTTTCGGCTTGATAATAGGAAACCGGGTAATAGGCAATGCAAGAATTTAGACTCAAGCCTACTACAACTGCAATTAATCCCGTTATCATTTGATAACCTACTTTTCTGCCGGTACTTTTGTCTAAACGCACTTTCATATCTATAAATTTAATTAGTTTTACCCGCCTTTACAAAGGCAATGATTGTGCCAAAAAAAATAGCATGGGGAAAAATCTAACTTCTAGAGCAGAAGATTATTCAAAGTGGTATAACGAGTTAGTAGTTAAGGCTGACTTAGCAGAAAACTCAGGAGTTAGGGGTTGTATGGTGATTAAACCATACGGTTTCGCTATCTGGGAGAAGATGCAACAAGCCTTAGACCAGATGTTTAAGGAAACGGGTCATGAGAATGTTTACTTTCCGATCTTCATCCCAAAGTCTTATTTATCGAAAGAGGCCTCTCATGTTGAAGGCTTTGCTAAAGAGTGCGCGGTTGTGACTCATTATCGACTTAAAAATGCAGAGGATGGTAGCGGAATCGTAGTAGATGAAGATGCTAAATTAGAAGAAGAACTTATCGTTAGACCTACTTCTGAAACCATTATATGGGATACGTATCGCAAGTGGATTCAATCGTATCGCGATCTACCACTTCTTTATAATCAGTGGGCCAATGTAGTTCGTTGGGAAATGAGAACGCGATTGTTCTTGCGAACTGCTGAATTCTTATGGCAAGAAGGGCACACAGCTCACGCAACTCGTGAAGAAGCACTTGAGGAGGCAGAGAAAATGAATAATGTTTATGCTGAGTTTGCTGAATCTTTCATGGCAATGCCAGTAATTAAGGGCTTGAAGTCTGAAAGTGAACGGTTTGCTGGGGCAGAGGAAACGTATTGTATCGAAGCACTGATGCAAGACGGAAAGGCGCTACAGGCAGGTACCTCACATTTCTTAGGTCAAAATTTTGCTAAAGCCTTTGATGTTAAATACGCTACTAAAGAAGGTGGACAAGAGTATGTTTGGGCGACCTCTTGGGGAGTTTCAACTCGTCTCATGGGAGCACTAATAATGACTCACAGTGATGATCACGGACTCGTGCTTCCTCCTAAATTGGCGCCTACTCAAGTGGTGATTGTTCCTATTTACAAAGGAGAAGAACAGTTGAATGAACTTAATGCACATGTAGAAGGTCTAGTGAAAGAACTGCGTTCGAAGGGGATATCAGTTAAGTATGATAATAGAGATACACATAAGCCAGGCTTTAAGTTTAATGAATACGAATTGAAGGGTGTGCCTTTGCGAATCGCTATTGGTCCGAGAGATTTAGAAAATGGCACTTATGAACTCGCGCGCAGAGATACCTTGACGAAAGAGACGGTTTCTGCTGATGGAATTAGTGAATTGGTGGTTAAATTATTAGATGAGATTCAAGATAATCTTTGGACAAAAGCACTAAATCACCGCTCAGAAAATATAACGGAGGTAGAAGACTACAATACTTTTAAGGAGGTTCTTGAGCAGAAAGGTGGATTTATCTCTGCCCATTGGGATGGTACAGCCGAGACTGAAGATCGTATAAAGGAAGAGACTAAAGCCACTATTCGCTGCATTCCTCTCGATCAGAAAACAGAGGAGGGAAGTTGTATTTATAGCGGTAAACCTTCGAAGGGAAGAGTGCTATTTGCTAAGGCTTATTAAAAAAGTAAATACTAGGTTTGCGAGACTTAAAAATAGTTGTATTTTTGCGTCCGCAATTTAGGCTAGAAATGGCCCGTTCGTCTAGGGGTTAGGACGCCAGGTTTTCATCCTGGTAACAGGGGTTCGATTCCCCTACGGGCTACAAAGTTGAAATTAAGGGTTTAATGGCCCGTTCGTCTAGGGGTTAGGACGCCAGGTTTTCATCCTGGTAACAGGGGTTCGATTCCCCTACGGGCTACAAAAAAAGATTTAAATAGAATTATGGCAAATCATAAATCAGCACTGAAGCGTATTCGTCGTAACGAAGCAGCTCGTTTACGTAATCGTTACCAACACAAAACGGTTCGTACCGCGATTAAGAAACTTCGCGGAGAAGAGAGTAAAGAAGAAGCAGAGAAGCAACTTCCTTCTGTTATCGGTATGATCGATAAATTAGCTAAGAAGAATATCATCCACACTAACAAGGCATCTAACCTAAAGAGTAAACTTACTCGTTTGGTTGCTCAGTTATAACTAGCCGCTCTTGTAGTAGTTGGTGATAAAGCGATATTAAAAAAAGCGCGCTCTTTTGGAGCGCGCTTTTTTTATGCCTTAATTTTTAGTCTGCTATTCGTTCATGGTTAATAAGAACTCTTCGTTGTTTCGGGTTTGTTTAATACGCTGCTCGATAAATTCCATAGCCTCAACAGGGTTCATGTCTGCCAAATACTTGCGAAGAATCCACATACGTTGAATGGTGCTGTCATCTAAAAGTAGATCGTCTCTTCGTGTTGATGATGAGATTAGATCAATTGCAGGGAATATTCTTCGGTTCGAGATTCTACGATCTAGTTGAAGCTCCATGTTACCGGTTCCTTTGAATTCTTCAAAAATAACCTCATCCATTTTAGAACCTGTTTCGGTAAGAGCGGTTGCAATAATTGAAAGAGACCCTCCATTTTCGATATTACGAGCCGCACCAAAGAATCGTTTTGGTTTGTGAAGTGCATTAGCATCGACACCACCACTTAATACTTTTCCTGAAGCAGGTTGTACCGTGTTGTACGCGCGGGCCAGTCTTGTGATAGAATCTAAAAGAATCACTACATCGTGACCACACTCAACAAGACGTTTAGCCTTTTCAATAACGATATTGGCAACGCGAACATGTTCAGAAGCTTCTTTATCGAAGGTCGATGCTACGACTTCTCCACGCACGTTACGCTGCATATCGGTAACTTCCTCAGGACGCTCGTCAATCAAAAGTATAATTTGATAGACTTCGGGATGATTGGCTGCAATCGCATTCGCGATGTCCTTTAATAACATGGTTTTACCCGTTTTTGGTTGGGCAACAATCATACCTCTTTGACCTTTTCCGATCGGTGAAAACAGATCGATAATACGTGTTGAAACCGTACTTCTAGCACCTGCTACATTGAACTTTTCTTTAGGGAAGAGTGGTGTTAAATGTTCGAAAGAAACACGATCTCTTACAACATTAGGATCAAGACCGTTAATCTTATTCACTTTGATCAGTGGAAAGTATTTTTCACCTTCTTTTGGCGGACGGATACTTCCTAATACGGTATCCCCTGTTTTTAATCCGAATAATCGAATCTGAGATTGAGATACATAGATATCATCTGGTGAAGCCAAATAATTATAGTCTGATGAACGTAAAAAACCATAACCGTCAGACATAATATCTAAAACGCCTTCGCTATCGATAAGCCCTTCAAATTCGTGCTCTGGTTGCTTGTAACGATTTTTTAATTCTTTGTCGTAGTTGTGTCTATCGTAATTAGCGCCTTTCTCATTTTGACCTTTTCCACGGTCGTTACCTCGGCGATCATTCTGGCGATTATTCTGGCGATCGTTTTGACGATCACTTCTATCATTTTGACGATCGTTATTTCGTCGATCGTTGTTTCGCTGTTGATTTCTAGATCCTTTTTGATCATTTTCAGAGGTAGGTTCTTGCTTACCTTCTGATCTAACTTCTTGTTTTGTCTCGTCACTTACCCCTTCGGTAGGAGTTTTTTGAGTTCTAGTTCGAGGTCTTCTTTTTGATTTGGTATTCTGATTTTCGTTTACCACTTCAGTACCAGTTGATTCTTCTTTAGGACTTTTTTCCTTGATCTCATGTTTAGCTACTTCTTCTGGTTTTTGAGCTTGAAGGTCTAGTATTTGATAGATGAGATCTTGTTTCTTTAAAGTCTTGTAACGTGCAATTTTAAGAGTCGCTGCAATTTCTTGTAAATCAGCTAACTTTTTCGCCTTAAGCGTTTCAATTTCAAACATGTATAATAATGGAAAGGATTAAATCAAGAGATAAATGCGGTAATGTGAAGTAAGGTAGAAACCGCTGACTACGTTGCAATGATACAAATAAAAATTAAATGCAACTGTTTTATTAAAAAAAACCATCCTAATTTTGAATTATGATTCAACGAATTCAATCGCTTTATTTAACTATCGTTATTTTGTTGTCTGTCGTTTTAATTTACGGAGTACAGGCTTCAACTTTAGGTCTTGATTTTCAGGGTTCTATAGGAGTGTTAGTATTTGGAGAAGGGGTGTTAAGTGTACTATTAGCTGTTGGATCTATTTTTTGGTATAGAAATCGTCAAAATCAGTTCGTCATCAATCGATTGAATCTGATTTCACAACTTTTTTTACTAGGATTTTTCGTTTATCGATCGCTAAATGTATCCGGAGAGGTTGCCACCTCTGAGAAGGGTATTGGGATGTTGATTCCGATCTTTTCTATCGTTTTTCTCGTCCTGGCCAACAGGGCAATCAAAAAGGATGAAGATCTCGTAAAATCTGCTGATCGTTTGCGTTAAAACCGGATATCTTAGTAGTATTAGTGCGGGAAAAGCTCAGGGAAACCTGGGCTTTTTCTATTTACGGACCGCTCCGCGCGTACCAAATTCAATCACTTGTAAGTTTTTAATTTGATCGTTATCAATCTCAAACTGTAAGCCGGTACGTACCTTGTGAAATCCATGGGTTCCAGCAGCTCCAGGATTCATATGTAAATGACCGTTCTGCTTATCATTCATGACTTTTAAAAGGTGAGAATGTCCGCAAATTACAAGCTTAGGCTGGTGCTGTTCTATTAAAGATCTGACTCTTGGGTGATATCGCTTTGGGTATCCGGCAATATGGGTCATTAACACTTTGACATTTTCACACATAAATATCAAATCTTCGGGATATTGGCTTCTTTGAAGGTGATCATCAATGTTCCCATAAACCGCTTTAAACGAAGATACCTTTGCAATTGCATCGCTGACTGACGTATTTCCTATGTCTCCTGCATGCCAGGTTTCGTCCGCTTTACTGGCGTAGTTAAGTATCCTCTCGTCACAGTAAGAATGGGTATCAGATAGCAGGAAGATTCTGGTCATGGTAACGTATCTTTGCCTTCAAAGATAATTCTTGCATTGCGTTATTTCATTCAAATAGCATTTAATGGTTCTGAATACCATGGCTGGCAAAGACAGCCTAATGCCTGCAGTATACAACAAACCTTAGAGGAAGCTTTAAGTACCTTATTGGGTTCTGAAATTGCCATCGTAGGCGCGGGTCGTACGGATGCCGGAGTTCATGCCGCAGAGATTTATGCTCATTTTGATTATGAAAATCCTCTTGATTTAGAAGATTTAATTCATAAACTCAATCGATTTTTATCGAAAAGTATTGCGATACAAACGATTCGTAGGGTGTCTAATGAAGCACATGCACGTTTTGATGCTACTTCAAGGTCGTATCGTTACCTTATTGAGACTGATAAAAATCCGTTCAATACCGATTTCGCACACTTTATAGGACTACCACTAGACCTAGAACAGATGAATAAAGCGGCTGAATTCCTCATCGGTAAACAGGATTTTGAATGCTTTTCTCGATCACATACCGATGTAAAAACATTTATTTGTGATGTTAAAGCAGCATCATTTACCAAAGAAGGAAGTTTGATTCGTTTTGAAATTACCGCTGATCGTTTTCTGCGAAACATGGTACGTGCTGTAGTCGGTTCACTGTTAGAGGTGGGACTAGGGAAACATTCTCCCGAATGGATTCAGGAGGTTATTCAGTCAAAATCTCGATCGAAAGCCGGCGCATCCGCACCGGCAAAAGGACTATCTTTAACCGCTGTGAATTACCCCAATTCAATCTGGAATGAGTAAAAAGGAGGCTTCGGCTAAGAAATCTTTTGATATCAAGCTTTTTTCGAGAGTATTCTCGTATACTACACCTTATCGTGGAATCTTTATCATATCGGTTCTCTCGGCTATCTTAATTTCTGCATTTTCTGTACTTACTCCTTCCTTAGTGGGTCGTTTGATTGATGAGGCAATTACCCAGCAAAATGCCGAGTTATTACTTCAGCTGATTATTGCCATGGCGGCAGTTCTGTTTGGAGAAGTTTTCTTTCAATTACTCTTTACCTATACTGCGAATCTACTTGGTGAGTCGATCATCAAGGATTTAAGAACTCATTTATTTTCTCGAATGATTCGATTTCGAATGACTTATTTCGATAAGTCATCTGTTGGGATACTGGTAACCCGAGCGGTTTCAGATATGCAAAAGATTGGAGAGATTTTTAGCCAAGGTTTTTTTATGATTATCGCTGATGTTCTCAAGATGCTTGTGGTTGCGACGGTTATGCTGGTTATGAATTGGAAATTGGCTTTGTTGGTATTCTCAATTATGCCATTAATCCTTTATGCGACTCGTTGGTTTCAAAAATCGATGAAGGTTGCATTTGTTGAGGTTCGCGCTCAGATTGCGGCCTTAAATTCATTCGTTCAAGAGCGTCTTGCTGGTATTAGAGTGCTTCAACTATTTCACCGTGAAGAGGAAGAAGCGAAAGCCTTCAGGGCTATTAATTTGAAGCATCAGGATGCCTGGTTAAAAACGGTATGGTACAACTCTATATTCTTTGCTATTGCTGAATTATTGGCATCGATTACCGTCGGATTAATTGTTTGGTATGGTGGGGTTCAAAATGTCGGAGGTATTTCACCAGAGCGCTATGGAGATATTTTTACTTTCATTCTTCTTTCTTCATTGCTCTTTAGGCCTTTACGACACATCGCAGACAAGTTTAATGTTCTGCAGATGGGTATGGTTGCGGCCGGGAGAGTATTTGATATTCTAGACGACACTGGGCAGTTAGAAGAAGAAGGTGATACTGAATTAGAAGAAGTACATGGAAAAGTAGCTTTTAAAGATGTTGTGTTTGCCTATGACCCTGAAAAGCCTGTCTTGAGAGGAGTTAATTTCAATATCGAACCGGGGCAGTGTATCGCTGTAGTAGGGGCGACAGGTGCTGGGAAGTCTACATTAATCAATTTACTCAATCGTTTCTACGAAATAGAGAAAGGAGCTATTGAGATTGATGACCTAGATATCCGTCAAATGACACTGAAGGGACTGCGCTCACATATCTCGGTGGTACTTCAAGATGTGTTTTTGTTCGCAGATACCATTGAAAAGAATATCACCCTAGGAAATCCAAATATTACCCTTGATGCCGTTATAGAGGCGGCCAAAGCAATTGGAGTACACGAATTCATTAAGGCTTTGCCGGGCGGATACCATTTCGAAATTAATGAACGTGGTAGTACCTTATCTAGTGGTCAGCGACAACTTATTTCGTTCTTAAGGGCATATGTGGCAAACCCTAGCATTCTAGTTCTTGACGAGGCAACTTCATCAATTGACACTTATGCGGAGCAGCTGATTCAGTGTGCTACAGAAAAGATAACCGAGGGTAGAACTTCAATCATCATCGCTCACCGATTAGCTACGGTACAAAAGGCAGATGTAATTCTTGTAATGGATCAGGGACAAGTGGTAGAGAGAGGGTCACATGAGGAGTTGTTATCCAAAAAAGGAATGTATTATCAGCTCTATCAAGCCCAATTTGCGGTGCTTAGTGAGGCCTAACTAGCTAAATCTCTTTTGATCTTAGCGGCAAGTACCTGATCGCTGTCGAAGTTGATAAAGCTTCGATTTCTAACATAGGCGATTTCTCCCCGTTCTTCGCTTACTACTAGACAGATAGCATCGGTGTTTTCGGTAATACCTAAAGCGGCTTTATGTCTTAAACCATAATGGGCGGGAATATCAGAAGCGTTGCTCACTGGTAGAATGACTCTAGTGGCGGTTATGCGATTGCCTTGAATAATGGCCGCCCCATCGTGAAGGGGACTGTTTTTGTAGAAAATGCTTTCTAGGATAGGAGCATTGATTTCAATATTCATTCGATCTCCAGAAGCCTTTAAAAATTCTAAACTACTATTTCTCTCGATTACAATGAGTGCTCCCAAACGCTGTTGGCTGAGATGCTTACACGCAGTGATTAATGCCTCCACATTCACTTCAGGTTCTGCAGGTTTATTTCCATAGAATCTGAAGAATCGACTCATTGTTTTAGTGGAGAATTTACCAGATCCGAGAACTAATAAGAACTTTCGTATTTCTTGCTGAAAAACCACGACTAGAACGATGAACCCTACTTGCATGAATCCGCCTACCAGACTGCTAATCATTTTCATTTCAAGTAGTTTGGTTACGTTCCAGAACGTCCATACAATCACCAATCCTAAGAAGATATTGATGGCTACGGTTCCTTTAACAATTCTATAAATATTATATAGTAGGAGTGCAACAAGCAATATGTCAAGCGCATCAGTTATTTTGAAATCGATAAACTCGAATGGATTCACGGTCGAAATTTGGTTGAGTTGAAAGTTACAAATTTTGAGATAGTGTAACGCATTCTATGGCTTCCTTTACATCGTGTACCCTTAAAATAGATGCGCCATTTTGTAATGCGATCATGTTGAGTGCAGTTGTGCCATTGAGTGCTTCAGATGCATTGATGCCCAAAGTTTTATAAATCATTGACTTTCGGCTTAGGCCAATTAAAATAGGGCAATCAAGTAGCTGAAATTCTTTAAGTTCTTTGAGTATTTGAAAATTTTGTTCTGTGTTTTTTGCGAAACCGAATCCCGGATCGATAATGACATCATGTATGTGGAGCTCTGTACATTGCTTGATGAGGTTAGAGAAATACATTCTCATTTCAACAATTAAATCCTCATACTGGCAAAGGTCTTTCATCGTTTGAGGGGTTCCCTTCATGTGCATTCCGATGTAGGGTACCTTATGCTTAGCTACTACCTCTAAGATTTTAGGATCTATTTGCGACCCACTGATATCGTTAATCATTGATGCTCCTGATTCCAAACAAGCGTCAGCTACTGATGATCTGAAGGTGTCGATAGATAGTGGTGCCTCAGAAAATTCCTTAGTGAGTAACTCGACTACTGATAAAACTCTCCCTAATTCTTCCTCCTCTGAAATGTGATCGGCACCAGGCCTTGAGGAATATCCGCCTAAATCGAGTGCAAATGCTCCATCTTTTAAGTGCTTTTCAGCTAACTTTAAGATTTGGCTGTCTGACTTTAATCGGCCTCCATCATAGAATGAATCTGGTGTAAGATTTAGAATCCCCATCACTTTCGGAGTGCTTAGGTCAATCAGTCGTTTTTTCAAAAGAATTGTCATCTGATACCTTTATATTTGAACGATTGTAATTTAACTGCCTCTAAGTTACGGCAACCCTTAAAGATAATATAGCTATGGCGGATACCTCTGCTGAATTTGATTCGATTATCAACCAGTGTTTATCACTCTTTGAGAAGAAATCCTATGATTATGGCACAGCATGGCGCATTTTGCGGTTACCGTCTTTAACCGATCAAATCTTCATCAAGGCCCAGCGTATTCGAAGTTTGCAAACACTTTCTGAGCGTAAGGTAGCCGAGGGTGAGGTATCAGAATTTATTGGTATCATCAATTATTGCATTATGGCGCTTATTCAGATTGATTTGGGTATCGCTGAGAACCCAGATATCGATGCAGAAAGAGCGGTAGCACTGTACAAAGAAAAGGCCGACCGTTGTAAGCAACTGATGCTAAATAAGAATCACGATTATGGAGAGGCATGGAGAGAGATGCGAGTGAGTTCACTTACCGACCTTATATTGCAAAAATTACTTCGGGTAAAACAGATTGAAGATAAGCAAGGAAAAACCTTAGTTAGCGAGGGAGTTGATGCGAATTACCAGGACATGTTGAATTATGCAGTATTTGCACTTATACACCTCGGACAGGCATGAAGATTGTAGTATCGATTATGCGAGTATTCGTTGGGCTCCTTTTTATTATCTCAGGGCTCATTAAGCTTAACGATCCACTGGGTTTTTCGTTTAAGTTGGATGAATATTTTAGTCCTGCGGTTTTTAACCTAGACTTTCTATCTGCCTTTTCTCTTCCCTTAGCCGTGTTTCTAGTGATTCTTGAGGTGTTACTTGGTGTAGCTCTGCTATTAGGTATTTGGAGACGATTCGTTGTCTTTAATCTATTGGGTCTGATCACTTTTTTTACGTTCCTAACCTTTTATTCAGCCTACTACAATAAAGTTACTGATTGTGGTTGTTTCGGGGATGCGATAAAACTCACCCCTTGGGAATCTTTTACTAAAGATGTCATTTTACTTGTTGCTATTCTGATCCTTTATTGGGGATTTAAGCATATCAACTATTGGGTGTCTTACCGATGGTCTATTCGCCTAATGAGCCTTTCTCTTATTGGATCAATGTTTTTGGGTTATTGGGTGCTCAGTCATCTGCCATTAATTGATTTTCGCCCTTATAAAATTGGAGTATCAATCCCTAAGCAAATGGAGATTCCTGAAGATGCTCCGGCCGAGGAATATCGTTATATCTGGACTTTTGAGCGTGACGGAAAGGTGTTCGAAGAAATTACTTCAGGTAGTTTTCCTGATCTTTCTGACGCGAACTTTACCGGTAGTGTGAAAACAGAATTAGTACAGGCGGCTTTCGAACCTCCGATTCACGATTTCACAATGATGTTGGATGGAGAAGATTATACCTCGAGTTTGTTGAATGAGGAAAAGGCGATCTTAATTACTTCTTACGATTTTGATTCGGCCTCATTAAACGATTTTGATAAGGTGGTCAATTTTGCCGAGGAGAAATCAGCGAAGGGGCATGTAATTTACGGTATGACAGCCGCTTCTGACAATAGCGTAAATAAATTCTATGAAGAATACGGTACGGTAATTCGCTGGTACCAATGTGATCAAACAACTGTGAAAACAATTGTGCGTTCAAACCCTGGTGTACTTTGGCTGAATCAGGGTGTAATCACTGATAAAAAACATATAAACGATATCTATTAATCATCAAATCAAGAATACAATGAGAACTCCAATTGTAGCAGGTAACTGGAAAATGAATAAGAATCTAAGCGAAACGAAGTCACTCTTATCAGAGTTAGCTTCAATGAACTTACCATCAAACGTTGAGGTAGTTGTCGCTCCTTCTTATGTGGTATTAGAAAGTGCGGTAAACGCTACATCAAATACAAAGATTACTGTTGCTGCTCAAAATGTAAATGCTGCTGCAAATGGGGCTTTTACAGGAGAAACTTCACTTGATATGCTTCAATCGATCGGAGTTAATCAGGTGATTTTAGGTCACTCAGAGCGTCGTGATATTTACGGTGAAACGGATGAAATTATTAATGAAAAGGTACTTCAATCCATTGAAGCTGGTTTTCGCGTGATCTTTTGTTTTGGAGAACAGCTTTCAGAGCGAAAAGACGGTTCTCATTTTGAGGTAGTTTCTAAGCAACTTAGTTCTGGACTAAAAGGTGTGACTGCCGAACAAATGAGTCAGATAGTTTTAGCTTATGAGCCCGTTTGGGCTATTGGTACCGGAGAAACGGCTTCGCCAGAACAAGCTCAAGAAATTCATGCACATATTAGATCGTTTTTAAGTGATACCTACTCAGCTGAGATTGCTTCTGAGGTTCGAATTCTTTATGGGGGAAGCGTGAAACCCGGAAATGCACAGGATCTTTTCGCGAATCCTGATATTGATGGAGGTCTAATAGGTGGTGCCTCACTCGTGGCGTCAGACTTTTTAGCTATCGTTGCTGCTGCGGAGTAATGAGTGCAGATCCTGTATATTTCGAGTTTACTTTTACGGTTAAGCCTCTAGAGCCTACTCGGGATGTATTGGTGGATGAGCTTTCAGCTTTGCCTTTTGATACCTTCCTAGAAACTGAAGATGGTGTCAAGGCGTATGTAGATCAATCCCTATTTAATGCCAATGAGCTGAGTGCTGAAGATCACTATCCTTACAGTAGTAGTATCGCAGATTCTATTGAATGGACGATTAGTGAAATTCAACAGGAAAATTGGAACGCCAAATGGGAATCTGATTTTAAGCCCATTGTAGTTGGAAATCGTGTATCGGTTATAGCTCCCTTTCATGATCCGATTAAAGCAGAATATGAGTTGGTTATCGAACCTAAAATGAGTTTCGGTACGGGTCATCATCAAACCACTTATCAAATGCTCGATTTTTTGAGTCAATTGGGTACTTTAGAAAATAAGCGCGTACTTGATATGGGTTGTGGTACTAGTATCTTAGCGATTCTAGCGGCGCTAAAAGGAGCAAACTGTGATGCAATAGATATTGATTCTTGGTGTATTGAGAATAGCTTGGAAAATGCCGAGAGAAATAAGGTTTCAATTCATGCATGGCAAGACAGTAGTTGTCAAAAGGCTGAAGGACCCTATGATATCATTCTTGCGAATATTAATCGTAATATTCTCCTTGATCAGGTATCAGACTATGTTACGAAAATGAATGCTTCTTCAGAATTGTGGGTGAGTGGTTTTTACATCGAAGATCTATCGCTTTTAACGGATGCCTTCTCGACCCATGGTCTCAGTCTTTTCGAGTCTACAGAATTAGATCGCTGGGTTGCCGCAAAATTTCGATTTAAGGATTAATGACAGAATTCGTTCATTTTAGTCAAACCGAAGAACAAACAGATGCAGCGATTGAAACCCTAGAAGCTAGTGGTTATGAAATTGTGCTACACAACGACGATTACAATACATTTGATCATGTTATCGCAATGCTAGTGCGTTATTGTGAGCACACTGAAGAACAAGCTCATCAATGTGCGCTTATCGTTCATTTCAAAGGTAAGTGTTCGGTAAAGAGAGGAGATTATGACGATTTAAGACCGAGATGTGAAGCGCTTCTTCAGGCGGGTTTGACGGCTACTATTGAGGAGGCCTAAAACTTAAAAAGCTTTCCTAATCGATAGAACTTTTTATCGGTTCGGATGCTGTTATTGACCACATATCCCCGAACTTCAATTAGCTTGATATAAAGCGTTGTTCCTTTCGTAATTGTTCGTTTAAAACTTTCTGCGGCAATTAAATTCTCTCCGTTTCTCTCAATCATTTGAAGGCTACGTACGTTTCTGCTTTCTATTGTCGGTGAGTACCGTAATGAAAAGGTTTTACTGCCTGAATGTCCGCCAAAAGTATATTCTCCCACAATTTCATAGACGACTTCTAGTGAGTGCTCATTGCAGTTTAAGCAGTCAAGGTATTTAGATGTATACTTAAAGCGGGTTTCTGAATCTTCGATAAGTTTCTCAATTCCAGAAACATTTATTGTGGTCTCTGCATCGCTCTGAACGATAGTGATTCCTAATTCTTTTAAAGGATCAGCCGATTTTGTGTTTTTTCCTGTAAAGCTTTGAGCGGTTGCTAGCGATGATACTAACAACGCGAAAAATAGAATAGCTGTTTTCGTGAGTTTCATTACCGAAAATTAATGAATATATCTATGGTGTTTGAGCAAAATTTAGATTCAAATTTTTTCGTAATATCTTGGTTTTGAGGGTAAGTACTTAATATTTAGTAACTTCATAGAACCTTAATTAATAACTTATGGAGCAGTATTCGTTCACCAAAAAGGGAATGGATCGTCTAATTCCCTTTCGATTCAAAATTAATTACTGGTTGTTACAGAAACTAGGCTTATTTGGATTTGCTTTTTTAGCCTTTGTCTGGGGAGTAGTGTGTGCGATTATCGTACTTGAAATTATGTATTGAGTGTCTTGATTTCTGACAAAATTGAGGTTGTAATTTAAAGCATAGTTTATGAAAGCATTTTTAGAATGGAGGAGAAATTTTATGGTTTCAAATCCTAATCTCTCTGGTTTTATCGCCTTTTTAAAAGGGGTGATTTTGACAATTGTCTATTACGAATACTTTGCATGAGATTTCCTTTTCTCTTTTTAATTCTTGTATTCGCATCGTGCGTAAAGGACGACAAATGTTATGATTTTGTTGCAGGTCAAACATACGAAGTGCCTTGTGATTCTCAAGAATAGGCGGTGATATGAGTAAAAAAAACTTGATGGTAGTCTCTTTAATTTGTTGGGGTAATATTGGACTCTTTTACCTGCTGTATTTGTTAAAATTTGAGCCAGTTTTAGTTGGTGTACTTAGAGAACTTACTTTGATTCCATCATTTTTAGGTGGAGTCATCTGCCTTATGCTGCTAACCTATATTCTATTAAAGGAGAAGTTTTCATGTTATTAAAATGGATTTTAGTCATGATATTGATGTTAGTTTCATGTGAGAAGTACTCTGAAAGGGAATGTATTTGTGATTGCCCTGCTGCAGATGAGACATGTAATTGTCCTTGTTGAGGAATGTTTACAAGCAGATCAGGATTACCCTCGACTGCGTCTCGGGTTTTCCTTTGTGCTCCGTAGTCTAAATCAAGAAAAAACAGTCGCTGCTGTGCAGCCCTTAGTTTTTTTACACCCACTTCCTCTTGCAAGCTAGCTTGCCTCGAAACTGCGCATAAAAAAACTGGCATCCGAAGGGTGCCAGTTTTCTCTTGATTCTTAAGTGACCTCGGCAGGATTCAAACCTGCAACCTTCTGAGCCGTAATCAGATGCGCTATTCAGTTGCGCCATTGATTTATGGGGTGCTAAGCGATTCAATTATTATGAATTGCCAAATAAGTGCCAATAATGAGTTTAAAGTACCCTAAAGTAAGTAAGAAGTCCGATGGTCGATACTATGTCGATTTAACCCTCAAGAACAAGCGATATCGGTT
>Ga0255754_10000891_pt1 | contig 23447 bp, 17 predicted proteins | sample 101ome_22_FD_179954 | JGI IMG/M metagenome (GOLD analysis project Ga0255754, IMG submission 179954) | Coastal salt marsh microbial communities from the Groves Creek Marsh, Skidaway Island, Georgia - 101412BT metaG (version 2) | ecosystem: Environmental > Aquatic > Marine > Intertidal zone >... | reverse complement strand
TGCGTTCCACGTCCACGACTTTGAAGCTGCCAATCTCGGGTTTGATAAACAGATCAAGCGCCCGGCGGTATTCCTTCTGCGTGGTCGGCTTGCAGCGTTCCTCCGCATGCTCCCGAAAGAACCGATCTCAGAGCGCCGCAACGGTTGGCGCACGCCGTTCATGCGCGATTTCTTCGGCGGGGTTCTCGCCCATGGCGACTTGTCCCATGACGTCCTTGGCCAAACGCCGCGCCTCGTCCACCGTGATCTTGCCGTGCCGTCCTAGAGAGACGCGACGAGTGCGCCCGCCTTTGCGATATTGTGCCTGATAGGTCTTGGCCCCTGAGGGCATGACGCGCACCCCAAATCCCGCAATCTGACTGTCCCAAACAAAGAAATCCGCCGCCTCTGATTTTAGGGCATCAATGGTGCGTTTGGTTAGTTTTGGCATCTTGGTTCTCTCTTTCCCGTATTCTCGTGGAAGCACTGTGGAAGCAACTGGAAGCGTTTCGTGGAGCAAGAGATAGGAGCGCAGAGTCAAAAGCGTCAATATTAAATTAGCAAAGTCAATAAGATAGGGTAGGTGAGGGCAATAAGGCGAGACCCATAGGAATAGGCCGACGCTGCCTCATAACCTGAAGGTCGTAGGTTCAAATCCTACTCCCGCAACCAATTTTATAACTATAATTTTAAAGATATACCGGAAGCGACGTGATTCAATTGTTATTGTTTGCGCATCTACATCAATGCCACATCAACAAAATGCAGTTTGAAACCAGCGATCAACTCCGCACATAGAGCCCCGAGGCGTTTTGGTCGACCTGAGCAGCCTCATTTGACCGGTCCAATTTTATACTCTGACCCGGTTTCGCGGATCGGCTCATAAGGCGGGAGCCCACGCTTCTCCGTCAATGCGGACTTCGGCGGCGAGATTGTCGACCACAACGTAGTTGTCGAACATAGTGAGCTTCGGACGAGCGCCGAACCGTTCTTCGATCCAGTCATACCACTGGGTTGTGTACCAAGCTTCGGCGGCTTGCCGGCTTTCCCACAGATATACGCCGCCTCCGGACATATCGCCGTTAAGAAAATATTTCCTGATCAACCCTTTCTGGCCAAGGTCAACATATGTTGGCGCCGCCTTTTTCGCCCTGTCTATGGCGTCCTGTTTCGTCGCCTTTCGGGCCATGGGTATTTCCACGATTGCGATCAGCATGTTGTTGTCCTTTGCGTTCTTTCGGTTGCCCGATCCGTTCATATTTTGGGTTCCGGCAGAGTGCGGAATCTTGACCGCGCCGACCGTAACCGGGGTTTCGTCACTGTCGGCAAATGTCATGTGTTCAGGCGACAAAGTCCCTCTTCCAGATCGGATTTGAGGTCATCCACGTCCTCAAGCCCAATATGTAGGCGCAAGACGGCGCCGGGTCGGTTCCATGGCACGGCGCTGCGTGATGCCGCCGGGTTCTGGTGCAGGATCAGGCTTTCCACGCCGCCCCAGCTGGAGCCAATTCCGAAAAGTTCGAGTCCATCGACCATACGTGCGACGGCGGCATCAGAATAGCAGCTGTCCAGAATGATGGAGAAAAGACCTGTTGCGCCCGAAAAATCCCGTTGCCAGATTTCGTGACCGGGGCAGGAGGGTAGAGCAGGGTGCAGGACAGTGGCCACGTCCTCTTGGTCATTCAGCCAATTTGCTATTTCGAGTGCGGATTTCTGGTGTTGGGCAAGCCTTGCCGGCATAGAGCGCAATCCTCTGAGCGCGAGATAGCAGTCGTCAGGGGCTGCATGATAGCCAAACATCCGGGCTGTTGATTTGACCTTTTTATACAAGTCAGAGCGCAGGGCGATGGTGCCAAGCATCAGGTCGGAATGGCCGCCGATGTATTTTGTCGCTGCCTGAAGGGACAGGTCGGCGCCGATTTCCAGCGGGCGGAAATAGTATCCTGCGGCCCATGTGTTATCGACCATGACGATCGCGTCGTGAGATCGCGTCGCCGCGACAATCGCTGGAATATCCTGAATTTCGAAGGTCGCTGAGCCCGGCGATTCAGCATAGACCACCCGGGTCGTGGGGCGCAGCAGATCAGAAATGCCTTTGCCGATCAGCGGGTCGTAATAGGTGATGTCGATTCCGATGTGTCGCAGGAATTTTTCGCAAAAAACGCGCGTTGGACCATAGGCGGTATCGACCATCAAGAGATGGTCGCCCGGTTTCAGAAACGCCAGAAGCGATACGGTGACCGAGGCCAGGCCAGTTGGGAGTGCGATCGAACGCTCGGCTCCTTCAAGGCATGCAACTGCCTTTTCGAACGCGGTTTGCGTGGGTGTTCCGTCCAGACCATAGGCAAATACACCCTCTTCATATCGGTTATCCGCACGGTTTTTGCGGTCTTCCAGGGAAGACGCCGCGATTGTTGATGCGTGGTACACCGGCGGATTGAGAATGCCGAAGTTTGCTTCCGGTTCACTTCCTGCACGAAGAAGACGGGTATCTCTTTTCATCTCGGTCCCATTTCTAGCGGAGCTGCAGCCCTGCATTTTCTGCAATCTCATCCGTCAGTTATCCGGAGATTTGACATTTTCCACCCCCGGAATTTGCGGCCGACTCAGGCCCCGAAGGGGGCGGTTGGTGAGCCGTATTATAACATAACCAGATTATTAATAATTGACAATCCCATGATTCGGGCTCAAAACAATGGCAACAAGGTTCAATTCGGAGGTCTAGGGCCGTGGCACGAGGGCAATCGGGAGCAGTTCGCGGCGTTGGGGTGACACCGTCGCGCGACGCGAGTCCGAAGGGGGAAAAGCGACTCCCTGGTTCGCTGAATCCCCTGGATGACTTCGATGTCGATTCCGAAGCGGCCGCGGCTGAGTCGCTTGAACTCATTCGGGTGGTAAATCAGCTTCAGAGACAGAAGATGAACCGCACATTGCCTCAGCAGATCGCGGAGAAGCTCAGTCAAAGAATTCTGCTCGGGCTTATTCAGCCCCAAAGCCGGTTGATCGAACAGCAGATCGTGGATGAGTTTGCTGTCAGCAACGGGCCGGCGAGGGAGGCATTGCGCCTGCTCGCGGCGGAGGGCCTGGTCACCATTCAGTCGCATCGCGGCGCGCTGGTTGCGCAAATGAGCCGGGAAGATATTCGCGATCTCTTCGATATCCGTATGGCCCTTTGGGGGATTGCCGTACGCAGGGCATGTGAAAAGAACGACCCGGCGCTGATTGATTTGACTCGGACAGCGGCCGAAACACTTGGGTCGGACGAGATGGTTGACAGTACAGCGGCCGCTTATCTGAAGGTTTCGCTGGGTACGTTTGTGCAACTGGCGTTGGCTACCGGGAATTGGCGGCTTTGTGAATTGCTGCGGCAGTCCGCTCTTCCGGTCATCCGGTACTCGCGTGTGAAATTCATGTTTAGCGAGCTGCGCCGCCAGTCCTCCAGCACGTGGATGAGGTTGGCTGAAGCCATGAAGCAGGGCGATGCGGACGCCGCCGAGAAGATTTCCCGAGAGCTTATCGGCATGACCGCTGATGCCATTCTGTCAGAGTCCGAATGAAAGGGCGCGACATGAAGTGCTGGCTTGAAGGTGCGAAATCGAAAATTGCAGCCGATCGACGTCGGCGCGAATGGTGATTGGATCATGGTAAACATCTATCAGACCGCGGCATTCAATGCCCGCCGGACACCGGATCACCTCGCGCTTTGCGATGGTGGCGAGAGCCTTAACTTCTCTGATCTGGTCGTACAAAGCCGACGCGTTGCGGCTGCGATTGAGGCGCTTGGTGTCAAGCGGGGAGACCGGGTCGCCGCGCTTCTGCCCAACTCGATTTTGTATGTTCTGCTGTATCATGCCGCCGCGGTTTCCGGTTTTATTCTTGTGCCGGTCAATACGCGCTATGGGAAACAAGACCTGTCGCATCTTGTCGCCGATTGCACGCCGGGTCTGGTGCTGTTTGACAGCCAGTTTCAAAAGCTCGTTGACGAGGCGCGCGCCGGGCTGGCTTCCAGCTCTGCCGGTGAGGCTGCCCCTGATTGGCAAGACGTGAGCGAGGTGGATTGGCAGGTCGGGCCATTTGGTGGTGATGATCCTCTGGTCGCCGCCTACGGAACTGTTGAAGCGGAAGACACGGCCCTGATCATCTATACCTCGGGCACGACGGGTGCCCCGAAGGGGGCAATGATCAGCCACGCGAATATGGTGTGGAATGCGACGAACCACGCGGTCGAGCTTTCTGTTTCCTCGCATCACCGTTCGATTCTGGCTGCGCCGTTGTTTCATATCGCGGGATACAATGTCTTGAACGGGCCGATCCTGTATGCTGGCGGAAGTCTGCATGTGCTGGCGAAATTTGATGTGGATGAGGTGCTGTCCGCAATCCAGTCACATGACCCGACGCACCTGTTCCTGCTCTCGACCATGTGGGTCTATCTGACGGACCTTGACGGGTTTCAGGACCTTCGGTTCCCGAATGTCGAATACGTTCAGACGGCGGCATCGCCGCTGAGTGCGCGCCGCGAAGAAATCATTCGGGCAGTGTTCCCGAACGCAGAATTCGGCTGGGGCTTTGGAATGACCGAATACTGCGTCACATCCATCAAGAACCGGACGACGCAGGAGTTGCTCGATCATCCGGGTGCGCTTGGCTACGTCTGGCGACATTTTGCCTATCGCCTTGTCAGTGAAGATGGGCAGAAAGTTGACCTGACTGGCCCCGGAGAATTGCAAATCAAGGGCCCGAACGTTTTCAAAGGGTACTGGAATGCCCCTGAGGCCACCGCAGAAGTCTTTACCGAGGACGGATGGATGCGCACCGGCGATCGGATGCGCTTTGATGCGGACGGCTATGCGTATTTCGAGGGTCGTCTCAAGGACATGATCAAGACAGGTGGCGAAAACGTTGCGGCGCTGGAGGTCGAGCAGGTGCTGATGGAGTACGACTCGATCAGTCAAGCCGCGGTTTTCGGGTTGGAGCATCCTGTCTGGGGTGAAGAGCTCGTCGCGGCCATTCTGCCGACGAATGGCGCCGCCGTGGATCCCGAGCGTGTCCGTGCGTTCTGCAAAAGCCGGTTGTCCGGTTTCAAGGTTCCGAAACGGATTTGGTGCGTTGAGGAAATGCCCGTGTCTTCATCCGGGAAAGTTCAGAAGCATCTTCTCAAGCAGCGATTCCAATGAGTGTCGCTGTGGCACATCGGCCGGTGGGCCTACTTGAGCCGAGAGAAGATCGCTTAACGGTATGTAAGCAAGGCAATCAATGCCAACAACCAAGGGAGAACCAAAAAATGTATCTTAATCATCTGAAAGCGTTTGCCGTAGGTGCGCTCGTAATTGCGCACACAGGCACAGCTGTAATGGCCGACGAAATGCCTAGTCTGCCGGACCAGGTCACCGTCGTCGCCTATGATGTCGGCACAAGCGGCTACAATGTGACGATGGCAATGACCGGCGCCTTCAAGGAAAATCTGGGTACGAACCTGCGCGTCTTGCCAGGAAAGAATGATGTTGCGCGCGTATCGCTTCTGCAAAACGGAACGGCCAGTTTCGGGGCCCTTGGCTCTGATGCGGTCTATACCCAGGAAGGAATGTACGTATTCGGCCAGCCGAAATTCGGCCCCCAGCAGGTCCGTCTCGTGGCAATGAACATCAATCGCGGTTCATCCGCGTTCTTGACTGCGGCTGAGGCCAATATCCGCACGGTCGAGGATGTACGCGGCAAGAAAGTCGCCCTTATCAAGGGCTCTCCGGTGTCCAAGAACTTTACGGCCGCTTACTTGGCATTCGGCGGCCTGACCTGGGATGACGTGGAAGCGGTCGAGGTCGCCAGTTTTGGCGATGCGGACAGCGCGATTCTGGATGGGCGCGTCGACGTGATGGTTTCCAATACCAACTCGTCGATCGGGCAGAAGCTCGAGGCTTCGCCGCGGGGCACCTTCTACCTTCCGTTCCCGCACGAGAACACCGAAGGCTGGGCAAGGATGAATTCCGTACTTCCGTGGCTCTACAAACATGTCGCCACCACCGGCCCGACCATTCCCGAATCCGGTGTCGAAATGGGCACCGCGCCCTATCCCATGCTGGTCTCTCTGGCGGACGCGGACGAAGAAATGGTCTACAACATGACCAAGGCGATCTTTGAAATGTATCCCGACTACAAAGATTCTGTACGTGGGGCCGAAGGCTGGTCCGTCGATATCCAGAAGATCGAAGAGACATTCATCCCCTACCATGAAGGTGCCGTCAGGTACTTCAAGGAAATCGGCATCTGGACCGACGCTGCCGATGCCAATAACAAGACAAAGGCGTTGCGGCAGCAACTGTTGGCCGATGCCTGGGCTGAATTTTCGGCAAGCGGCCCGTCTTCGGATGTGAGCGCTTTCCAGGCAGGTTGGCAGGAAAAACGGGCAGGAGTGCTCGAGGCAGCAAATCTGCCCCTGATCGAACGCAACTGGTGACACATTCCCGAGCGGGCGGGCCCTACTGCCCGCTCGGCAACACCCATCTCGAAGATCGTAGCAGGATGGCGCCGGCAGTTCCTTTGCCGCCAGATCCGGCTGTTCAGAGGCAAGGAAGAATGTCATGAACGCAAGTCAGGCAGACACCAAAGAAGAATTCGAGAACGTCGAACAGCTTCGGACCCGCAATCTGGGCGCATTCTGGCGAAATCTCATGAGTGCGACGATTATCGTGGTTGTCGCTCTGGTCGTGAACCAGATTTTCGGTCTGAATTTTTTCGTCGGATATACGCTGATCGACACCACCTTCTTGTACTTGGTGGTCGGCCTGATGTTTTCCACGGTTTTCCTTGCATTCCCGGCCTACAAGTCGGAACCCCGCGACAGAGTGCCATTCTATGACGTGGCGCTATACCTGATTTCCATCGGCTTCATGATCTATTTTACCTGGAATTCCGAGGCCATCCTTATTGAGGCCTGGGAGTATACAGCGCCGATGTCGGCACGCATTATCGCGGTGGCCATGTGGGCCCTGGTTCTTGAAGCAGCGCGGCGGACAGGCGGATGGATCGTCTTCGGGCTCGTGCTCATTCTGTCGGCCCTTCCGCTTTACGCGGGGATGTTGCCACACGCGATTTCCGGCGTTCAATATGGTTTCCTCGATACTGCAACTTATCACATTTTCAGCGAGGAAAGCATTCTTGGTATCCCGATGCGGGCTGTCACCAAGCTTGTTTTCGGATTTCTGCTGTTTGGCGCTGCACTGACGCATTCCGGTGCCGGGCATTTCTTTGTCGAAATGGCGTTCGCGTCATTGGGGCATGTTCGGGGCGGACCGGCCAAGGTGGCTATTTTCGCCAGCGCTCTTTTCGGTTCGATGAGCGGCGGCGTGATCTCCAACGTTCTGACAACCGGAGCCGTCACCATTCCCGCGATGAAACGCACCGGGTTTTCCAAACGCTATGCGGCGGCGGTTGAAGTCTGCGCGTCCACGGGCGGCATGATGATGCCGCCGATCATGGGCCTGACGGCCTTTATCATGGCAGGCTTCCTGGGCGTTCCCTATGTGACGGTCGCTATCGCGGCAATCCTGCCATCGGCGCTGTATTTCTTGGGGCTTTTCATTCAGATCGACGCCTATGCCGCCAAGAATGGTCTGGTGGGAATTCCACGTCACGAGTTGCGCAAGTTCCGCGATGTTCTCAAGGAAGGCTGGCACTATCTCGTCGCCTTCGGAGCATTGTTCTGGATGCTTCTGGTCGAGCACATGGAAGCGCGTGCACCGCTTTACGCGACGGTGATCCTGATTGTCGTGACTCAGCTACGCGCATCTACCCGGTTGGGCTTGGGCGATTTCCGGCGTTTCATCACGGCCGCGGGTCTGATGTTCGCTGAACTCGTGGGAATGTTGGCAGGGATCGGCATGATCGTCGGCGGCATCGTGATCACCGGGATGGCGGGTTCGCTAACGACTGATCTGGCGTTGCTGGCTGGCGACTCCCTTTTCGGGCTCGCCGCGATGGCCGCCCTGGTCTGTTTCCTGCTCGGCTTTGGGATGCCTGCCACGCCTGCCTACATCTTTCCGGCGATCCTGATGGCGCCCGCCCTTATCCAGGCCGGATTGGAGCCAATAGCGGTGCACCTTTTCCTTCTCTACTGGGGCATGCTTTCCTACATTACGCCACCGGTTGCCATTGGCGCATTCGCTGCTGCGTCTGTGGCGGGATCTGATCCCATGCCGACGGCTGTTGAATCGATGCGCCTCGGGACGATCCTGTACTTCATTCCCTTCTTCTTCCTGTTCAATCCCGCGCTGCTGATGATCGGGCCGGTATCGGAGGTGCTCATCGTGGCAAGCACTGCCGTCCTCGGTGTGCTTCTGATCGGATCCGCGCTGCAGGGTTACATGATCATAGTGGGACGTTTTCCTGATGGAATGCAGGGTCGGATCGCGCGGACGCTTGTCTTTGTCAGCGGGTTGGTTCTGGCGTCGCCCGGTGGCGGGGCCATGCAATGGGGCCATGCCGAGATTGTTGCGGCTGCCGTGGTCCTGTCCTTGCCGGCCTGCGTGATTTTCTGGGTCGCGCGAAACAAGCGTCGGCTAAGGGGCGGCGCATAGCGTGAGAACTGAGAGCGAGGCCAGCCAGAAGCCAACGCGAAGCGGGTGCGCATCGTGCTTTGGGCCTCTCGGACACTGCTGGGTGTCAAGGCCGCACGGTCGCACCACTCGAACCTGAAAGCGGGAGCATATCAAATGGAAGAAATGAAAATCGCAGAACCGGACACCAGCGCTGAAAACTTGTCGGCCCTGTCCGAGAAACTGATTTCCTCGCTGCGGATCCGCACCATTCCCCTGGCCATGAAACTCTATTCCGATGTGGATGAAATGATGGCGGTTCCAGGCGTTCGCACACCGACAAAGGAATTTCACTTCACAATGTGTCAACTGGTCGGGCAGGCCAGAACGACTGGCTATACTCTGGGCGTTGTTCACGAAAATACGCGGATGCACAGCAATTGCGGCGCAGTGGTCGGCCTGAATTTACCGGATGAATCGTATCTTTCCGGGGACAGGATGAATGGTGTGTGGTTTCAGAACAAAGAGGCCGCGCGACTTCACCAAGCCCAGATGCCGCGTGTCGAACCCCGCTATTCCGGCCTGTGCATCTCCCCATTGCGCTCTGGCCGGTTGTCACCGCCGGACATCGTTTTGTTCTGGGCGAACCCGGCCCAGACCATCCTGTTCGTCAACGGTCTGCAATGGAAGACCTACAAACGCTATGACATGACGATCACCGGTGAAAGCGCCTGTGCCGATTCCTGGGGCCGGGCACTGAAAACCGGTGAAACGTCTATTTCGATCCCGTGTTTTGCCGAACGCCGCTATGGCGGTGTCAGTGACGATGAAATGCTGCTGGCGATGCCGCCCCACGAATTCGTTCGTGGCATGGAAGGTTTGGCCGGGTTGGCCAGGTCTGGCTTGCGCTATCCGATCCCGCCCTATGGCGCACAGATGGATCCGGCAAGGGGCCTTGACGTAAGCTATGGCGACAAGGACGCCTCATGAGGGAGAGTCACGGATATTCGGGCGGGGAAATCCGCCTTGAAAGGTCCTTCGCGGGGCTGTCGATCTGGTGGGGCCTGTCATGGTGAGCAGTCTCCTGAGCGGCATCAAGGTGGTCGATCTGACCAGCGTCGTCCTTGGACCCTATGCGACCCAGATGCTGGGCGATCTGGGTGCGGATGTGATCAAGGTCGAGCCTCCCGCCGGCGATGTATTTCGCGCGGCAGAACCATCGCGGAACGTTGGCATGGGCGCCCAGTTCCTTGGATGCAACCGCAACAAGCGCAGCGTCGTGCTGGATCTGAAGTCGGATGCCGGGCGCGAGGCACTGATGCGGCTTCTCGCCGACGCCGACGTTTTCATTCACAATCTGCGACCGGCTCCGGCGGATCGTTTGGGCGTGTCCTATGAGGCAGTCAGGCAGCTCAATCCGCAGCTTGTCTATTGCGCGACCGTCGGCTTCGGCAAAGACGGCCCATATTCTGATCGTCCTGCATATGACGATATCATCCAGGCCATGAGCGGCCTGGCGTCCCTGAACGCGACGCCTGAAGGTGAGCCGCGGTTTGTGCCAACAATTCTGTGCGACAAGATCGTCGGGATCATGGCGACCCAACTGGTGCTGGCGGCCCTGGTCAACCGGCAAACGACGGGCAAGGGATGCTTTGTCGGCACGCCGATGTTCGAAAGCCTGGTGTCGTTCCTGATGGTCGAACACCTGTCTGCCCGCACATTCGGCCCCGATGCGGGCGGCACCGGATACGAGCGCGTCCTGACACCGGAAAGGCGGCCTTACAGGACGCTGGATGGTTACATGGCGGTGCTTCCTTACACGACGGATCAGTGGACGCGTTTCCTGACATTTACGGGCCAAAGCGCACTCGCCCGTCTGGACTGGGTTCGCGATCCGGTCAAACGCAGCAAACGTATCGGGGAATTGTACCGTGTGCTGAGTGAGACCATGTCAGGGCGCAGCTGCGATGAATGGGAAACGGTTCTTGCCGAACTGGATATTCCCTTTGCCAGGGTTAACTCGCTCGACGATCTGTTTGCTGATGAACATCTCAGGGCCGTCGGATTGTTCCAGGAGGTCAACCATCCGACCGAAGGCCGGGTGACCAGCGTCCGTTCTCCATTTGAAACCAAGGACGTTGCGCAGACGGAAGACAGGTTCGCGCCGGTCTTGGGGTTTCACACCATCGAGGTCTTACGGGAAGCAGGGATCTCGCCGGACAGGATCGAAGAGATGCTGGCGACAGGGGCGGCTGTGTCGCCGCATGGCCAGCATGAAACTTCAAACTGATATCAATGAGAGAAAGATGAACAAAATGGTGGATGCGAATATCATCAAGGATGACGACATCGTTTCGGCATACGCGGACGCCCCGGCAGGGTCGCGTGTGGAGGGTCGCCTGCATATTGGTGAAATGGCCAGCGGGTCGCCTTTCTTTATCCCGTTTGTCATGATCAAAGGAAACAAACCGGGCCCGTCGCTGTGGATCAACGGCCAGGTGCATGGCTGCGAAATCACGGGAATGGTGGCTGGTCTGGAATTCGTCAACGGCCTCAACCCCGAGGACATGACGGGCACAGTCATCGTCACCGCGACAGGCAACCCGCTGGGTCTGGACGGACGCAGCTATATCGTTCCGCAGGATGCCACCAATCTGGACCAGTCCTATCCGGGTGACCCGCGCGGATTTGTCAGCGCGAGAATTGCCCATGTCCTGTATCAGGCCGTGACCGCGATCAAGCCAGATCTGGTGATCAGCATGCATGCGCAGGGGACGCTTACTGCCTCGCAGAACTATGGCGTGTACAAGATCCCCGAGGACTGCCAGGTCACCGCGGAATTCCTGATGTCCTTCATTGCCGATTTCGATCCGGTGATCATTTGCCGGATGAACACCAAGCCCGGAGCGGGTGAACTTGCCGGCAACCATGCCGGTGCCCTGGACAATCAGCTCAATCTTGTCGGAATTCCAACCTTCATGGTGGAACTGGGGATCGGACAGCGTGTCTTGCCCGAGGACACCAAGAACGGCCTCATGGGGTTCGAGCGCGTGGCGCGCCGCCTAGGCATCTTGCCCGGCGGGGCACACAAACAGCAACGGCGCGTTCGCCACGCAACAAAGCGAGGCCACCACCCGATCCTGCGCGGTGGGCTGTTCCGTCCGCACCATTGGCCAACCGAAATCATTCCGGCTGGCGAAGCATTGGGCGAAGTCATGAACCTGCACGGTCATGTGGTCGAAAGGCCCACGTTTGATCATGACGTGGTGGTGATCGCGGTCCGAACCGATCCGGTCGTGCACAGCGGCGACCGCGTGGCGTTCATAGCGCATGAATGGGAAGAGATCGTCGTCGGTTAGGGCACGGTCTGGCAGCGGTGGCGGCCCCCCAAGCGGGATGTGACGCCACCGGGAATAAGCACGACCAGGGAAACGGTTGGAATGGTAGATCAGCAGCGTCGCTATCATGGCAGTCATTGGGGAACGTTCTCGGCCGAATTCATGGACGGGAAACTGGCCGTTCGCCCGTTTGACGGTGATCCTGACCCCTCGGCACTTCTTCAAAACATACCCGGTTCACTCACGCATCCCGCCCGATTGGCCAAACCCCTTATCCGGCGCGGTTGGCTGGAAAATGGCCCCGGGCCGGATGAACGGCGCGGGCGCGATGAATTTGTCGAAGTTTCCTGGGATGAGGCACTGGACCATGCTGCGACGGAATTGAAACGACTGGGCGGCGGCGATCAGACCACCGTCAGCCCGGTGCCCGGCCGCCACGTTTTCGGTGGATCCTACGGGTGGTCCTCAGCCGGAAGGTTCCATCACGCCCAAAGCCAGGTTCACCGCTTTCTGAATGTTGCTTTTGGCGGATATGTCGCTTCGGTCGAAACCTATTCATCCGGTGCGGGCAGCGTCATTCTGGATACCGTCTCAGGGAGTTACATTCCGCTGGCCCGAGAGGGGAACTGGTGGAAACACATCCGCGACACGACGGAAATGGTTTTGGCTTTTGGCGGTCTGCCGCTTCGCAATGTGGCGGTCAGCTCGGGCGGAATATCCCGGCACACAGCGCGAGACGCGATCCGGGCAGGCATGGATCGGGGATGCCATTTCGTATCAATAAGCCCAATTAGGGACGATTTTGACGCGGCAGGGAATATCACATGGATCGCTCCCAGACCCGCAACCGATGTCGCCTTGATGATCGGGATGGCGTATCATCTTCATGCCAACAAGCGCGTCGATTACGACTACCTGTCCAAATATGCCAGCGGATGGGAGACGTTCGAGAAATATCTTCTTGGCGAGGTGGACGGACAACCGAAGACTCCAGAATGGGCCGCAAGTATCTGCGGCGTGCCAGCCGATCAGATACGCGCAGTTGCCGATGAAGCGTTCGACAAGCGCACACTTGTCACAACGTCCTACAGTCTTCAGCGATCCGAGAATGGCGAACAGCCCATCTGGATGGCGCTGGTTCTCTCTGCCATGCTGGGAGGCGAAACCAGATCTGGCGCAGGGTTCTCCTACGGGCTTGGCTCCATTGGAAACAACGGAAAACCCAAGCTGGCCGTGCCGCTCCCGACGCTTCCGCAGGGCACAAACCGGTCGGGCGACTTCATTCCCGTCGCGCGTATTGCGGACCTGTTGCTCAATCCTGGTGCGACCTACACCTATCGGGGAACAGAGCGGCGCTACGCCGATATCAGACTGGTCTATTGGGCCGGCGGCAATCCGTTCCATCACCATCAGGATCTGAGCAAGCTTCAAAAAGCGTTCTCGAAGCCGGACACGATCATCGTTCATGACAGCGTCAGAACAGCGACGACCGCGCATGCGGACATCGTGTTTCCCGCGACCATAACCCTGGAGCGCGAAGATATCGGCGCGAGCGGTGGCGATCCGTTCATCGTGCCAATGCAAAAGCTCGGCGAAGCTTTTGGTGAAGCGCGCGATGACTATGAGATTTTTTGTGACCTGGCCAGAAGACTGGGCTGTTACGACATGTTTTCCGAGGGACGGCGTTCGCGTGAATGGCTTTCCCACCTGTACGACGAGAACAACCGGAAAATTCAGGATCTGGGGCACGAGCTGCCGGACTTCGAGGTCTTCATGCAAGGCGAACCGGTTGCCTTGACCGTGACAGACGCGCCCGGAATGATGGACGCTTTTCACGCGGATCCCGAAGCCTCTCCGTTGCAGACGGCGTCAGGGCGCATTCAGATCTCTTCAGACCTTGTTGCGTCCTCGGGGCTGCCGGGACACCCGGCATGGTTGGAACCTACGGAATGGTTGAGCGGGGCGAATGAACTGAGCCATCCGTTTCAACTGGTCGCAAACCAGCCAAGGGGCAGACTGCACAGCCAGCTCGATTTCGGCCCGGTTAGCATGGCGGAAAAGATGAACGGTCGGGAAGTCGTGCGCATCAATACCGATGATGCATTGCGGCTTGGCATTGCCGAGGGAGACGTCGTTAAGATCTGGAATGCGCGGGGAGCGGTGCTGGCCGCGGCCAGTCCCAGCGATGCTGTTCTGCCATCGGTGCTGCAACTGTCGACTGGGGCCTGGTATGCGCCACAGGTCCTTTCGGATGGAACGATCGCCTGCGTAAACGGCAATCCGAATGCGGTGACGTCAGATCGACCTGCCTCTGCGTTCAGTCAGGGATGCTCCGGGCAGCTTTGCATGGTGTCGATTGAGAAACCGGATTGCGAGATTCCTGACGTTGTTCCTCATGGCGAAACGATTTCCATCATTGGCGGAGCTGTCTGAGCCATGCCCAAACCGTTAAATTCATGTCTGAAACGAAGGCCGAATGGCTGCCCCGAAGTGCGAAACTGCACATCGGGGCCGAAATCTGAACAAGGCGAAGGGAAACAGCCGTGAACAAGATTGCGAATGGCGGGGCGGGGGACATTCCGGGGCGGGTCAATTCTGCCATGAAGGGTGATGTTGCCGTGCTGACCATCGACAATCCGCCGGTCAATGCCTCCTCGCAGGCGGTGCGCGCGGGGATCGTGCAAGCAATCGAGGCGGCAAGGTCCGACGGTGCAACTGGCGCGGTGCTTGTGGGCGCCGGGCGCTGTTTTGTCGCCGGAGCGGACCTGCGCGAATTCGGCCAGCCGCTGACGCCCCCGGAATTGCCCGAAGTGATCGCCTGCATCGAAGCCGCGCCTTTCCCGGTGGTGGCGGCTTTGCACGGTGTGGCGCTTGGCGGCGGGCTGGAGCTTGCCATGGGCTGCGACTGGCGCGTGGCGGCGGCGGACACCAAGGTCGGCCTGCCTGAGGTTTCGCTTGGCTTCGTTCCAGGCGCAGGGGGAACACTGCGCCTGCCGAGGCTGGTAGGGCGAGCAAGGGCAATGGACCTGATCTGCCGCGCGGCGCGCATCACGGCTGAAGAAGCATATGAGATCGGTCTTATAGATGCTGTGACCGATAGCGACCCTTTGCAGTCGGCGCTGGCGTTTCTGGCAGAAGGCCGTGACAAGCGGCTGGTGCGCAATCTGGCCCCGCCGTCGGAAAGTGACGCAGACCTTGATGACGTAGCCGCCAATATGCTGAAGCGTGGCAAGAACCGTCCCAATGTGGCCGAGGCGATCCGCCTGATCCGGGCGTCTGACCGTACGGCCGACACCGCGCTGGCCGATGAACGCGCGGTGTTCCAGACGTTGCGCGGCAGCGACGAAGCATTCGCCCTGCGCCATCTGTTTTTTGCCGAGCGCAAGGCCGCGCAGGTCGATGGGCTGGACATGGGGGCTGCACGAGAGGTCACCCGGGTTGGCGTGATCGGCGGCGGGACAATGGGCCAAGGCATCGCCCGCGCCTTTCTGGCCGCAGGTCTGCCGGTCGTTATGATGGAACGCGACGACGACGCGCTGGACATTGCGCTGCAGCGGACGCGGGCCGGGATTGCCGTGCAAGTCGCCAAGGGGCGGTTGGATGCCGAAGCGGCCGCCAGACGCGAGGAGGGTCTCAGCGGCGCGGTGGACTATGCCGCCTTGCAGGGTTGTGACCTTGTGATTGAAGCGGTGTGCGAGGACATGGCCGTCAAGATGGAGGTGCTGGCCAAGTTGGAGGCCGCGCTGCCCACGGAGACGATCCTTGCGACCAATACGTCCTACCTGAACATCGACGAGATGACGGCTGAGTTAATCCATCCCGGGCGCGTACTTGGCCTGCATTTCTTCAGCCCCGCTGATATGATGGAATTGCTCGAAGTCGTGCGCGCTGGCGCCACCTCGGACGCGACGCTGGCCACAGGGCTGAAACTGGCGCGCAAGCTGGGCAAACAGCCGGTGGTGGCGCGCGTCGGCGAAGGGTTCATCGGCAACCGCATCTATGCCGCCTATCGCGGTTGTGCGGAGCTGCTGGTGCTTGATGGAGCCTCGCCAGAGCACGTGGACCGGGCCGCAACAGAGTTCGGCTTTGCCATGGGGCCCTTTGCGGTGTCGGATATGTCCGGACTGGATATCGCCTGGGCGATGCGAAAACGTCGGGCCGCAGCGCGCGACCCCAAAGCGCGATACGTGACAATACCCGATCAACTCTGCGAAGCCGGACGGCTGGGGCGCAAGACCGGCATGGGTTGGTATGCTTATCCCGACGGGCGCGCTGTGCCGGACCCCGAAGTCGCCGCCCTGATCGACAAGGCGCGGCGGGACGCAGGGATCACGCCGGTGGCCTATGATCTGGATGTTATCCAGCGTTATTTGCTGGCCGCCATGGTGAACGAGGCGACGTGCCTTCTGGCCGAAGGCATCGCCCAACGTGCGTCTGATATCGATGTCGTGATGACCAACGGCTACGGTTTTCCGCGATGGCGAGGTGGGCCGCTTTACTGGGCTGCGCGTCAGGACCGCGAGACGCTGGTACGGGATCTGGGTGAACTGGCTGAAACCATTGGTCATGGGTTCCGCGCCGGGCCTGTGGACGAAACACTCGACGAAATTTATTTTGCCGGAAAGGTAACCTGATGCAGGACGTTTTCATCTGCGATTACATCCGCACGCCGATAGGGCGCTATGGCGGCAGTTTGTCGTCAATCCGGGCCGATGATCTTGGCGCGCTGCCGCTAAAGGCATTAATGGCGCGGCACGCGGGTCTGGACTGGGAAGCGGTCACCGACGTGATCTATGGCTGTGCCAACCAGGCGGGTGAGGACAACCGTTGTGTGGCGCGCATGTCGTCGCTGCTGGCGGGGCTGCCCCAGACGGTGCCGGGCACGACGATCAACCGGCTTTGCGGTTCGGGTATGGACGCGGTGCTGGCGGCCTATCGGCGTCTGGCCCTGGGCGAAGGCGATCTGGCCATTGCAGGTGGCGTCGAAAGCATGAGCCGGGCGCCTTTCGTGATGCCCAAGGCAACCTCGGCGTTTTCGCGTGTCAATGCGGTGGAAGACACGACCATCGGCTGGCGCTTCGTCAACCCGGCGATGCTCCGGGAATACGGCACCGACTCGATGCCCGAAACCGCCGAAAACGTGGCTGCGGACTTCGACATCTCCCGCGCCGATCAGGATGCCTTTGCCCTGCGCTCACAAGAACGGGCGGCGGCGGCGATTGCTTCGGGCGTGCTGGCCGAAGAGATCATCCCGGTCGAGATCCCGCAGCGCAAGGGCGACCCGGTGAAATTCGACACGGATGAACATCCCCGCACTTCGACGCTGGAGAAGCTGGGCAAACTGCCGACGCCGTTCCGCGCGGGGGGCACGGTCACGGCTGGCAATGCCTCGGGTGTGAACGACGGCGCGGCGGCCCTAGTGCTGGCCACGTCCGATGGCGTGAAGCGCCACGGCCTGACGCCGTTGGCCCGGATCACCGGAGGCGCCACAGCCGGTATCGCGCCGCGGATCATGGGTATGGGTCCAGTGCCCGCAACCGAGAAACTCTGCGCGCATTTGGGGATTGCACCCGCGGATTTCGACTTGATCGAATTGAACGAGGCCTTTGCCAGCCAGGCGCTTGCGGTGCTGCGGCGGTTGGGTCTGCCAGATGACGCGTCACATGTGAACCCACGCGGTGGCGCAATTGCACTGGGCCATCCGCTGGGCATGTCCGGTGCGCGGATAACCGGCACCGCCGCCCGCGCACTTGCGCGGGGCGAGGGCAAGCGCGCCCTGGCCACCATGTGCATCGGCGTGGGACAGGGCATCGCCATCAGTCTGGAGGCTGCTTGACGTGGACAGCATCATGAAACTGCACGGGCCGAGGTGCCTTTCGGTCGCGCGAATGCGGCAGCCGCCCAACCCAGCGGCGCTGGCCAACAAACCCCCGACCACGATCCCCACGCTTGTCCCGAGCGATATCAGTCAAAACCGCGGCGCAAATATCCCGAAGATGAGAGAGAACATCAAGAGTACAGACAATCCCAAAACGTCGCTCACAGCACCAATCAACACGCGGTTCACGTCTGCTTGTAGACGAAAACTGGTCAATTGAATGTCAACGCTCTAGGACAGGTAGGGCAGGAGGAAAGAATATGACGTTACTGCAAAACCAACTGGCCATCGAAACCAGGGTGATCCACGCGGGGCAGGAGCCCGACCCTCTGACAGGAGCGGTGGTTCAGCCCATTTATACGTCGAGCACATTTGCGCAGGACGGAATCGGGAAGAACAAGGGCTACAGCTACAGTCGTGCGGCAAACCCGACCCGTGCAACGCTTGAGAAATGTCTGGCCAGCCTCGAAAGCGCGGGTTGGGCAATGGCTTTTCCCAGCGGATTATCGGCCGCCGCGACAGTGCTCGAACTGCTGAGTCCAGGCGACCATATTGTCGCGCACCACGACCTTTACGGCGGCACCCACCGGATGCTCACCAAAATCCGCAATCGCAGCGCCGGCCTCAATGTGGAGTTTGTAGACTTTACAGATCTCCAGGCCTTGGACCGGGCAGTAACGTCTGACACGAAAATGCTGTGGTTTGAAACCCCCTCGAACCCGCTTCTGGAAATCGTCGATATCGCCGAGGTCGCAAGGATCGCCCGAGCATCCGGTGCCCTTTCGGTGTGTGACAACACGTTCTCGTCCCCGTACTGCCAGCGGCCGCTTGAGTTGGGAATTGATATTGTTGTCCATTCTGCAACCAAGTTCCTGAATGGCCATTCAGACCTGATCGCAGGCGTCGTCGCGCTTTCTGAGAACATTGATCAGCAATATGTCGAGCAAATGGAATTGCTCCAGAAAGGGGTGGGCGCGATTCTTGACCCAATCAGTTGCTATACTCTTTTGCGCTCCCTGAAGACACTGGCGGTGCGGATGGACCGGCACATTGAAAACGCCGAAAGAATCGTAGGCTTTTTGGATGCAAATCGCTCCCGTCTGGGAATTGAACGCCTCAACTATCCCGGCCTTCCCAACCACCCCGGCCACGAAATCGCCAAAAGGCAGATGAAGGGTTTTGGCTCGCTCATCACCTTTGCCGTCACCGGGGGCATCGAGCGCGCCAACAGGATTGCCACCGGTTTGAACCTGTTTGCCTTTGCCGTCAGTCTTGGTGGCGTCGAGGGTCTTGTCCAGCACCCAGCAAGCATGACTCACAAAAGCCTTCCACTGGAACTGCGTGAGCGGCTGGGTGTCACCGACAACGTTCTTCGGCTGTCGGTGGGGATCGAGCATGCCGACGACCTGATAGCAGATCTCGAAGGCGCGCTCACGAGGTCGCTTTCCGTCTAATTGCGGCTTCAAGATGGAAAGGGTGTCTCATGACCGAGCAAACAAGATTGGCCGTCGATGTCGGCGGAACGTTTACCGACTTTGCATTGGATGCGGGCGGGCAGCGAAGAACATTAAAACTCCTGACAACGCCTGATGAACCGGAAAAGGCGGTCATCGACGGCATGACGCGGGTCCTTGCGGAGGCAGGTATCGACATTGGAAATGTCGATACCTTTGTGCACGGAACCACGCTGGCCACAAATGCCGTTCTGGAACGCAGGGGCGCAGAGACGGCGCTTATTGCCACCAAAGGATTTCGAGACATTATCGATATCGGAACAGAAGGCCGGTACGATCAATATGATCTGGCCCTGAAGCGCCCAGAGCCCCTTGTGACTCGTCGGCGCCGCTTAACGGTGCCCGAGCGTATCGACGCACGCGGGAACTGCGTGCTCGACCTTGATGAACAGGCCGTGCGGGACGTTGGGCAACAGCTGTTGGAGGACGGCGTGACAAGCGTCGCCGTCAGCTTCCTGCATTCCTATGTGAACCCGAAACACGAAATACGCTGCCGGGAAATCCTTGCCGAGGTCGCGCCCGAGATTGCGGTTAGTCTCTCTCACGAGATCTGCCCGGAAATCCGGGAGTACGAACGCACCTCGACCACAATCGCCAATGCCTATGTGCAGCCACTGATCAGCAGCTATCTGGCAAGGCTCGATAGCTGGCTTAAAAACGCCGGTTTCCGGGGCTTCTTCTGCCTGATGACGTCAAGCGGTGGCCTCTGCTCGGTCGACTCTGCCCGGCGTTTTCCGGTGCGCCTGGTCGAGTCAGGGCCTGCAGGCGGGGCCATCTTTGCATCGCTTGTTGCACGCAAAAGCGATGAGTCCCAGGCGATCGCGTTCGACATGGGCGGCACCACTGCCAAAATCAGTCTCTTGTCGGATTTTGCAGCCCACATGGCGCGGGATTTCGAAGTCGACAGAGCGGCACGGTTCCTGAAAGGCAGCGGCTTGCCGATCCGCATTCCCGTGATCGAGATGATCGAGATCGGCGCCGGAGGCGGCTCCATTGCGTCGATGGACGACCTCCAGCGATTGCGTGTCGGCCCGCGCAGCGCGTCCTCTGTCCCGGGGCCGGTGTGCTATGATCGGGGTGGGACCGAACCAACGGTGACAGATGCCGATGCGGTTATCGGCCTGATCGACCCGGAGACCTTTTCGGGCGGCGCAGTCAAACTCGATATCGACAAGGCGCGCCGCGCAATGAAGGAACGCATCGGCGACCCCATGAATCTTGAAGCCTCCGCGGCTGCCCATGGCGTCTACGAAGTGGTCTGTGAGAACATGGCGAGCGCCGCTCGGGTGCATGCGGTGGAACGTGGCGCAACTCTCGAGAAATTCACGATGATCGCCTTTGGGGGGGCCGCGCCCCTTCATGCGGCACGTGTCGCCGAGAAGATCGGTATCGAGCGCGTCATCATTCCGGCAAATGCAGGTGTCGGATCGGCGATCGGATTCCTCGCAGCGCCATTGGCGTTTCAGGCGACGCGCTCGCATCATGTCATTCTGGACGATGGCGATTTCAGCAGGGCCAGCACGATTCTGAAGGAGATGGGGACCGAAATTCGCGCGCTCATCGAACCTGGGGCCGACGGAAGACCGTTGACCGAAAAGCGTTTGGCATACATGCGTTATCTCGGGCAGGGTCATGAAATTCCCGTCGAAGTCCCGTTGGGAGACCTGACGGGCGAAAGCAGGGGGGCAATGCGTGCCGCGTATGAAGAGGCCTATAAGGCGCTTTACAAGCGTACGATCCCCGATGCCCGCATCGAGATCCTGGCCTGGTCGGTGACGATCTCTACGGTTCCTGAAAAACAGCAGGCGATCGCCAAAGTTCGACCTGGGCAAGAACGGGTGTCGAAAGTCATGCACACCATCTACGATGGGCACAAGAATGCCGAAACGATGATGCCGTTCCACCTTCGCGGCGATCTTGAACCCTCAGACATCATCCGGGGACCTGCCCTCATTGGCGAAACCGAGACCACCATCTTTGTTCCCGCCACCTTTGACGCCTCGATCGACAATTTGGGTTCGATCGTGCTCCAGCGTAAACCGAATTGAGACCTGATATGACAACCATGGCAAAACTTACTGATATTCAAAAACAGATCATCTGGGATCGGTTTATGGCAATTGTTGAAGAACAGGCGCAGACTTTGCTGCGCACCGCGTTCTCGACAATCGTTCGCGAGTCCCAAGACCTTGCTGCCGGCGTGTTCGACCGCAAGGGCCGCATGCTGGCCCAGGCCGTGACCGGAACGCCGGGTCACATCAACACCATGGCGCTCAACGTGGGTCACGTGCTGGACCGTTTCCCGATCGAAACGATGAAGGACGGTGATGTTGTCATAACCAACGATCCGTGGCTGGGCACCGGCCACACGAATGATTTCTGCATCACCACGCCGGTGTTTCGCAACGGCAAGCCGGTCGGGCTATTTGCCTGTAACTGCCACCTGATGGACATCGGCGGTATTCTTGGGATGGCGGATTCAACCGACGTCTACATGGAGGGGCTGCTTATTCCCCTGTTGAAGATCGTTGAAGCCGGAAAGATCAACGAAACGCTGATGACGATGATCAGAACAAATACGCGTTTGCCTGTGGAAACCGAGGGCGATGTCTACGCGATGATTTCGTGCAACGCGGTCGGTGCCGAAGGGCTCCTGCGGATGATGGATGAATTCGAAATCGACGCGCTCGATGAGGTGGCAGACTACATCGTCGATGTCTCCCGCAAAGCCGTCCATGAGCACATTGGCGCATTGCCAAACGGCACATGGCACAACGAGATGACGATTGACGGGTATGGCGACCCGATCACCCTCAAGGCGGCGATGACGATCTCCGACAACCACATCAACGTTGACTTCACCGGTTCATCGATGATGATCGATCGCAATATCAATGCCCCTATCTGCTATACAACCGCGTATTCCAGATACGGCATTGCCAGCGTTGTGTTCCCGAATGTCCCCAACAATGCAGGGTCTCTTGAACCGGTCACCGTCTCTTCTCCGCCCGGAACCATCATGAACGCCCTGAAACCTGCGGCCGTCGTGGCGCGCCATATCGTCGGTCTGATGATGCCGAACCTCATGTTCGGATGCTTGCGGCAGGTGGTGCCGGATCGCGTTCCCGCCGAAGGTGCGAACGTGTTGTGGGGCATCCGGGCGTTCGGACCGTGGACCAGCCCTCCCGAGCACAACAACATCTTTCGCGTCGGAATTGTCACCACGGGTGGCATGGGTGCGCTCCCATATCAGGATGGACTATCTGCAACGTCCTTTCCGGCCGGTGTGCGGGGCGGACCCGTCGAGGTTTTCGAAGCGATGTCGACATTGCTGTTCTGGAAAAAGGAGTATCGCCCCGACAGTGGTGGCGCGGGTCTTTACAGAGGGGGCATGGGGCAAAGCATCGAGGTTGAAAACCTCATTCCTGAGACTTTCGGCTATTTCAACTCCTACGAACGCATGCGCTTTCCAGCGCGCGGGATCGCGGGTGGTCAGGACGGTGCGCTCGGCACCGTGCGACTTTCAACGGGCGAAAGTCTCACGGGAAAGGGCCTCCATTTCATCCCGAAGGGCGCGCGTCTAATCATCGACTCCCCGGGCGGCGGCGGGTTCGGTGATCCAACAAAGCGCGCGGTCGACGCCTTGGAGCAGGATATCGAGTCCGGATACGTGTCGGTCGAGCATGCAAAGAATGCCTATGGCTACCGCGAAGAGACTGAGCAGGTCGCAACGGAAAACTAGAGCCTTGCCAATCTAGTCGGTTGGTGTTGTCACGTTAACAGGCCTGAAACGAGAGTGTCTAACGTCAGCGGGGACTGTTGCATTATTCGGTCTGGTTGGCGAGGTTCGGCGTTTTGGAGGACCATCATGCCGCGCCAATCACCGTTCAAGCACCATCGCTTCCCACGAGACATGATCCTTTGCGCGGTGCGCTGGTACCTGCGCTATCCCCTGTCCGGCATTGCCAAGTTGTCTGATGCTGGACGCAGTTAGCCGGAGGTGGTGGCGTTAGGCGGTCATCTCGAGGGTGTATCCGTGCCACAGATCGAAAGCGTCGGATCTGGTTTGGCGGTAGGCTTTAGATGGCATGCGGTAGCGGCGGGGGCGGAAAACGATATTGATCTGGTCGTGGGCGGCGAGGAACCGCTGCGCCTGGCGCGGAGACTTGAATCGCCCCATCAGCTTTTCGCGTTTCCGGGTTGGCCGATG
>Ga0255754_10000889_pt1 | contig 23493 bp, 11 predicted proteins | sample 101ome_22_FD_179954 | JGI IMG/M metagenome (GOLD analysis project Ga0255754, IMG submission 179954) | Coastal salt marsh microbial communities from the Groves Creek Marsh, Skidaway Island, Georgia - 101412BT metaG (version 2) | ecosystem: Environmental > Aquatic > Marine > Intertidal zone >... | reverse complement strand
TTCGTCCAGAGTTCTATGGTAAGATTTATGTTAAAGATTTAGCTAACTTATAGTAGTTAATCTTAATATAAACTCTTAACGAGTGAATAAATTAGAGGGGTAGGAAACTATCCCTCTTTTTATTTTATACCCCTTAATTTCTTTACTTTATATTTATATTAGTATAATTGTATAGATAGGGGAAAAAATAATATGTCTCAAGCACGAATTTGGACAGGTTCATCAACATTCACATCGGGTTCTTCAACACCATTTGGTATCTATGATTCGGATTCACAATTCCAAAATGATGCACCAAAGATAGCATCATGGTGTGCTAAAAGATTGGGGTATCCAATCATTGATATAGAACTACAAGGAGAAAACTTCTTTGCTGTATTTGAAGAATCAGTAAGTGAATATTCCGCACAAGTAAATCAATTTAATATAAGAAACAATCTAGGTTCACTAGAAGGTCAACCAACTGGTTCTAATTATACACATCAATCAGTTCAAGGTTCGGAATTAAACAATGTAGTTACTATCGCTGAAGGATATGGAACACAAGCAAATGTTGGTGGTAGAACTGATATTAAAAGAGGACATATTTCACTAACCGATGGCCAACAAGAATACGATTTACAGGCACTTTGGGGAGATGTAAGTGAAAGTGGTGAAAGAATTGATGTAACTAAAGTATATTACGAAGCATCTCCTGCTATACAAAGATTCTTTGACCCATATTCAGTTTCTGGTCAAGGAACACTTAACTTAATTGATGAATTTGGGTTTGGTTCATTCTCACCTGCTGCACAATTCATCTTAATGCCGATTTATGAAGATATGTTAAGAATTCAACAAATCGAATTCAATGACCAATTCAGAAAATCAGCACATACCTTTAATATTGTAAATAATAAAATACAAATATTCCCAATACCAACTTCAAATTATGAACTTTGGTTCGAATATATGGTGAAAAAGGACTTTAGAGAAAATAATACTATCATTACCCCTAATGTAGTATCGGATTATTCTAATATTGGTTATAACTTCGCACAATATTCTAGAATTAATGATGTTGGTAAACAATGGATTAGAAAATATACTCTTGCTCTTGCAAAAGAAATGTTAGGTGCAATTAGAGAAAAGTATAACACAGTTCCAATTCCAGGTTCAGAGGTTTCTTTAGATGGTGCTGCACTTCGTGCAGAAGCACAAACAGAAAAAGACGCGTTAATAGAACAATTAAGAGAAAATCTTAACGAAGTTTCTAAGAAAACGAGAATGGAAAATGAGGCTGCAATGTCAGACCAACAACAACAGATTATGAACAAGGCTCCATTGGCCATTTATATAGGATAATACAATGCCAAGGTTTTTCAATGCAAAAGATTTGGATTTCATTAAAACCATCGCTGAAGAGGTGGTTGATTATGTAGTAGAATCAGCAGTGGTTCTATTCAAAGTATCCGTTGGTGAAACTAAAACCAACTTATATGGAGAATCACTTGGAAAAGTATGGAGAGAACCTTCAACTTTAATGTGTATTGTAGATAGAGAACCAACAAATGTTTTATATGAAGGATTTGGTGCAGATAAAACTCAAACAGTAGAATTTAGATTCAATATTCAACGATTAAGAGATACATCTTATTCAGTACCAAAAGTTAGAGATATAAATGGAACTTTAATTCCAACCGAAGCAATCCAAAATGTACAAGTTGGTTATCCAGAAATCGGTGATGTTATTTTATTTGATGGAACTTACTACGAAATTGGACACATTCGTTCAAGTCAGTTAATTGGTGGTTCACCTGAAATTTATGACCAAGAAAGTGGTGAATTTGAAGATGCTAGAAACAATTTGATTTGTCAAGCACACATGGTAAGAAGAAGTCAAGTACAAATAGATGAAAGGACTTATTAATGGCAGTAGACCCACTAAAAAATATACCTATAAACAGAGGACAACAACTTCAACGAGAACCTATCGAAAAAGGTAAGGGTGTTCGTTTGTATGATGTTGATTTAGCAATTGCTGAACACATGATAGATGTGGTTATTCCTACTGTTGAGGTATTTAGAGAAAAAGTTAAAGTTCCTGTCCTTTATGGTAACCCAGAACGATGGACTGCAGTACAAAAACAAGGATATTTACGAGATAGAAAAGGACAATTACAAATTCCACTTGTAATGTTCAAAAGAAACTCTATTGCTAGGGACGATTTGATGCCATCATCGATGAATCGTAACCTTTTCTATCCAGCAGTAACTAAATACTCAAAAAAACATAAGTACGATAGGTTTTCTGCAATGACTGGTACTGCAAGACCAGTTGAACAATACAATATCACTATGCCTGATTATGTTACTGTTACATATGAGGTAATGATTTGGACAGATTTCACCGAACACATGAATGAAATCGTTGAGGCATTTCAATATGCAACAGATGAGTATTGGGGTGATAAAGATGGGTATAAGTTTAGAGTAAAAATTGATTCTTTTGATAATACTACCGAAGTTGGCGAAGGTTCTCAACGAATTGTTCGTACCTCTTTTACCATGGCAGTAAATGCATATCTTTTACCAGAGAAATTTGATAATGAATCAACTCATAAAAAATCATTCACACCTAAAAAAGTAGTATGGGGTATTGAAACTGATTTAACTGGATTAGATGGTGGGAATGTAACAAACTCATCAGTTAAAAAGAAAATGTACAACGAATATTCAGATGTAATTGATTTTATGTCTATTCGTGGTTCACAAGAAGCAACTTTTGTTGATGCAGATACTATTAAATTATCTAATGTAGAACTACCAAAATTACCACCTGAATTAGATGGTGTATTTGACCTTAATGATTGGTTTAGAGTATATGTAAATGGTGTCTATATCCCACCTACAAAGTATTCTTATACTGGTTCATATGCAGAAAATGAAATATATTTTAATTTTAATACAGGTTCACTTTCAGTTGGTGGAACTTATCCTGATGATTTACAATCAAGTACAACTGATTTGGGATATATTTTAGAAAATGATGATGAATTTGGTATAACTGGTAAATTTATTGAATTATAATGGCAATTAAAGATTTAAAAAAAATATTAGAACAAGTACACGAGCCTGATGAGTATCAATTGATTCCACACGACCTAGTACATCCATTATATTGGGTATGGAAAATTGAAAATGCTAAAATGAAAGACCTTAACGAATTTTTAAGACCATTTCGTAAGGAACATGCAAGGTTTGATATATTTATAAATGGTCAGTATATTCTCGAAAAGGATTATATTGCAGAACAAAGTGGAAAAGATTTCCACATAAAATTTAAAAGGTCAAACTTTCCATTTAATTTGGTGAGTTCGGATGATATAAAATTAGAAGGAGATGTAGATTTAATATGAGTAAAATCAAACCAAATATTATAACTCCTTTTAACGATAGGGCAAGATTTAAGAGTTTGGTACAAGAGGTGATAAATGATACAACCATTTTTACTCACATACCAGATTCAATTAGTTTGAGTGGTGCACTATTTACACTTACTCTTTCTAATAAAAAGTTTACATACGAAGATATAAAAGTAGATATCGAATCGGATTATATTGATATATACCTACAAGGTGTAAAAAAACCTTCTGATACCTACTCGGTTACTGATAATGGAACAGATATAGTAATTAATTTTACTGATGATATAACACTTCGTCCTGCGGATATAGTGAATACAGATTTTTCAGTAAAAGGAAAGATAGTGAGTAGATAAGAATGGCAACATTAATTCAAAGTAAACAGATAGAAGGGGTAGTAACCGCCTCCGTAATTACAGGAGATTTTACAGTAGAATCTGGTTCAGTAGATTTAACTTCTGCACAAGGTGTAACTGGTTCTTTTAGTGGTTCGTTTGTAGGTGATGGTACGGGTCTTACTATTAATTACTCTCAATTACAAGGTAAACCAAATTTCCAAGCTGGTACTGGTATTGTAATCACCGAAGTTGGTGATACTATCACAATCACCAACACAGGTGGTGGAGGTAGTGGTGTTTCTGATGCTGCTGCAATTGCTTTTTTAAACGCTTACACTGCATCAAATGATTTAATAATTAATGGAATCAACTTAACTACTGCTTCATTACAAGCACAAATTGATGCATTAGTATCTGCCACTTCATCTTATATCACATCTGATAATACTGGTTCAGATTCACAAACACTTTCAATTGTTGGTGACCAATTAACAATTTCGAGTGGTAATACAATTACAATTCCAACTGGCAGTGGTAGTGGAACTTCTGATTTCACTCAACTTACTAATGTTCCAAGTGGATTGGTATCATCATCTGCTCAAATCTTGGATGGTAGTGGTATTTTAAGTGGTTCTCATACTGATATAAGTTCGCTGAATAATTTTACTGCATCTTATTCAACTGATTCTGCTTCATTTGATTCTAGAATATCTACTTTAGAAGGTAGAACTGACAACACAGGTTCGGACAATCAAACTCTTTCAATTATTGGTAATCAACTCACTATTGACGGTGGTAATACAATTACTATTCCAACCGGTTCAAGTGGAGGGGTTGCAACTGATATAACACAACTTAATTCATTTACAAGTTCGGCAGATACAAGAATTACTAATTTAGAAAACTTTAGTTCTTCATTAAATTCTACTTTCGCAACTGATAGTGAATTATCATCACTTTCATCTTCTATTGCAACAACAATAGGTAATATCCAACATACACAAATCCCAAGTGGTGTAATTAGTGGTTCAACTTTTACAGATTTTTCATCTTCGGTAGAATCTAGAATATCTACTTTAGAAGGACAAACTGATAATACAGGTTCAGATACTCAATCACTTTCTATTGTTGGTGACCAATTGACTATTAGTGGAGGTAATACGATTACTATCCCAACTGGTAGTGGTGAGACAACCGATATTTCTGCACTTAATACTTTTACAAGTTCAATTCAATCACAAGTTGATTCTTTAACTTCTGCTACTTCATCTTACTTGACAGAATTACCAAGTGGCTTAGTTAGTGGAAGTGTTCTTCGTACATTAGATAGTACTGGTGTATTTAGTGGTTCATTAGTTGCAGGTACAAACATTACAATAAACCAAGTTGGAGATAATTTTGAAATCTCATCTTCTGCAAGTGGTGGTAGTGCAAGTGTAACTGTTTCTGATTCAGCACCTGGTTCTCCATCACAAGGAGATTTATGGTGGAAATCAGATGATGGTAATCTTTATATCTATTACGATGGATATTGGGTAATTTCAACTGATATAACAACAGGTTTACCAGCAGGAGTAGTAAGTGGTTCAGCACAAATAACTTCAGTAATTACTGATTCTTATATTTCAGCATCAGCCGCTTCAAGTGGTTTTGGTAGTGGTGGTGGAACATCTGATTTCACACAACTTACAAATGTACCAAGTGGATTAGTTAGTGGTTCAACCCAAATTACTGATGGAAGTAATATTGTAAGTGGTTCAGTATTAAGAACTTTAGATGGTACTGGTGTAGTTAGTGGTTCGGTACTTAGAACTTTAGATGGTACAAATGTATTTAGTGGTTCTATAATTGGTCAGGGTAGTATTACAATTACTTCTGGTAGTGGAAATATTACTATTAGTGGTAGTGGTGGTTCTTCTGATGTAACATTTGATGGTAATAGAGTTATTTCAAATGAAGATTTGGGAGATTTATTCACAAACTCTGTTAATCCTGGCACGAGTGGTTCAATACAAGATTTCTTAAATGCAGTATTCTATCCAAACACAGGCCCAAGTATTTCTACTGGAAACCAAACAATTTCAGAATACACATCAAATGGAACAACTATTGTAACTTTAAGTGGAACTGACCCTGAAGGACAAGCAATTACTTGGGGAACTGGTTCTTCTTATACTGATGATTTAGTGCGAGTTGCATCAAATGGTGTAATGACATTAAATGCATTAGCAGAATCATCCTCATTTAATACAGATTCGGTTAGTGGTGGTCATGGACATTTAGTAACTGTTAAAGCAACAGATACTTTCAGTACTTCAACTGAAAAAGATATTTACATTATTGTAACTCCAAACGAAGCACCTAAATTTAGACAAACTTCGGTTGGTGGTAGTGTAATTACTTCATTTACTGCAAACTTAAACGAAAACTCAACCAACGGAACTGTTGTTGGTACAATATACTTTACAGATACAGAAAGTGATTCAATTACAATTTATTCATCTTCGATAGATAATAATCATTTCGTAGTTAACAAATATTCAACTTATGTACAGATAGTACAAAACACAGGTTCTCTTGATTACGAACAACAAACTTCGTATTCATTCAGTATTTCTGCATCAGATGAACATTATGAAGCAGGTCAAGATTTAGATTCAATTACTTCTTTACCAATTACTATTAATGTAACTGATAACCAAATACCTGTTGTAAATAATCAAACACTTTCATCTATAAATGAAAACTCATCAAACGGTGCAACTGTTGATTCTATTTCAGCTTCGGATAATGAAGGAGATACTATTACTTTTTTAAACTTTAATTTACATAAGTTATTATTAGATGGTGTTGAAGTTTCAAGTGGTTCTTATGGAGGAACATCTCAATTAACTGACCCAACTGAAAACCCATTCCAAATGAATTCAAGTGGAGTGGTAACTCGTAAAAGTGGAGTTTATTTAAATTCAGATTTAATTAACTCATATCAATATCGTGTTCAGGTTAAAGATGATTTTAATACTTCATCACCTGCTTCAATCATAACAATTCCGATTACAGATGATACACCTGCAACATTAAGTGATAATTTCTCATTTACTTATATTATTGAATCGGCAACAAATGGAACTGCAATTCGTACAAACTCAAATGGATTTAGTGGAACTCAAGCTGATTTAAATTCAAATCAAAGTGGTACTTGGTCATCATCTAACCCTGCAATATCAATAAATTCAAATGGTAATTTATCATTGGGTGTTAATTTGAGTGGTTCGGTAACTCAAAGTGGTGATGTTCTTGCAACAACAATTACATTTACTAATACTTTTGGTACAACAACTACCCAAGCTGTTAGTACATTAGTTGCTGAAAATCAAGCACCAACTGCTACATTTACTGACCAAAGTTCAAATTTCAATACAAATCTTGCAATAGATGGTACAACGATGGTAAGTATGAGTATTACTGATGCTGAAACCGATACACCTTATTCTGCTTCTCTTGGTGGTACAAATGCTGGTGATTTACAATTAGTTTATACAAATGCAGCATCATCTTCAGTAGGTATTCAGGCAAATGGTAATTTATCTGCCGGAACTTATAATTATGATGTTGTGGTAACTGATTCATACTCTAAATCAACAACTTATAGTGGTAGAAGTTTCACAATTTCAGAAGCAACTACTGGTTCTCTTTCAACTAATGGCACTTTCTATATTATTGAATCTGCAACAAATGGTGATTTAATTAGAACTTCATCAAATGGTAGAACTGGTACACAAGGAAGTGTTTCTGTATCATATTCACCAAACTATGGTTCACAATCAGCTGGTTCATTCACTTCATCTAATGGATTGATTTCAATCAACTCATCAACTGGTGTATTATCAGTTGGTACTGATATTAGTGGTAGTGGAAATGTAAATGGTGATACAATTACATCAACAATTGGTTGGACAGACCAATATGGAAATGTAGGTAGTGATACAATTACAGTAAATGTTGCTAAAAACAACGCACCATCTGTATTTTCTACTCAAACATTTAATACAAATACGAATCAGGCAACTGGTTCTTCGGAAATAGTAAGATTAAATTTATCTGATACTGAAAGTGATACTATTCCAAATAGTTCTTTAAGTTTTACAAACTATAATTCAACTTATTTTACACCAAGTATCTCAACACCACAAATGAAGTTGTTAGCAAACTCAACTAACATACCAGCTGGAACTTATCCATACACTGCATCAATTCAAGATGTTCATGGATTCGATACAACTGTTCATAGTGGTTCAGTAACTATTGCACAAGCAGACAATGGTACACTTGGTGGTGATACTGCGATATACATTATAGAATCAGCAGTAAGTGGAGCAGTATTTAGAGACCAAACAGGTTTTAATCAAGGAAGCCCTGCTCAATTAAGTGTTTCTTATTCACCAAACTATGGTTCGGCAGTAGTACAATCATATACATCATCAAATGCAGCTATTGTAGTTGATGGTAGTGGTAATTTAACTCTTGGTGTAGATATAAGTGGTTCAGTAACTCAAAGTGGAGATACATTTACATCAACTATAACATTTAGAGACCAATATGATAATATAGGTAGTGGCTCGGTAACTGCAACTGTATTTGGAAACTCTGCTCCATCGGCAAACTTTACATCAGCATCATCGTATGATACTGATGCAGCAACAAGTGGTTCAACTGCTGGTACATTAACAGTAACCGATACAGAAAATAACTCACCTTATACAATTACACTTGCAGGAACGGATGGTGGTAAATTTGATGTACAAGGTAGTTCATCTCCATTTACAATCCAACCAACGGGTTCATTATCGGATGGAACTTACTCAATTAACATTACAGTAACGGATAATTATGGGGAGAGTGTAACCTTGACAAATGAATCAATCATAGTAGATACTGCTGTTTCAAATGGTAAAGTTTATGTATATGATTTAGGACAATATAATTCAAATGTATTATTTGATTTAGGAGTTTCTTCAACTGACAGTTCAACGCCACCTGTTGTTACAACTTATAGTGGAAATGGATTCTTAGAAAAAATTGAAGATGGTTCATTGGGTAATACATCAATTTCATATAACTGGGGTACATCAAAAACCGCTACTTTATTAGCAAGTGGTAGTGGTGCAAATTTAGATACTATCGTTCAAGGATTTGGTACAATATCAAAAACCAATTCAAATCGATTTGTAATAATAGCACCAGCAGATTTAGATATGACAGGTGTACCAACTTCTATGGCAAACTCATATGGTGGTTCAACGACAGGTGAATATGTATTAGAAGTTGCAGTAGATGGAGCATCATTTGGTGCTGGATTAGGAACAATAGAAGATTCAACTGTTTATGGTGTAACTTTAGGTTCTGCAGTAGAAGGAACAACTAATTATCGAGTCATTGTAGAAAACAATCAAGTTGCATCATCAACATCAATAAAAATGGCGGTTGTACCATCAAGTGGTTCAACACCAAGTTAAAATATATTTATATAATAAAGGAGAGTATAAATGCCATCAATTAGTAGTAAAATAACCCTTACCTCGGCCGCATCCTCATCGGGACTTGCGGTAACTGATATTGACTTAATAAAGGGTGCATTTTATACAGTAACAAACTACACCGATTTAGATGATATACCAATTTCTAGAATATCAGATAAACAATTAGTTTGGGTAGAAGACGCTGAATCGGTATATCAAGCTACTATAACTTATGCAAACCCACCAATTACTTTTACTGATACTGTTACATGGGCAGAATTTAGTGGATTCGGTGGGGGTGGTAGTGGAACTGGTGATATTACTGCAGTAATTGCTGGTAATGGTTTGACTGGTACTGCGTTCACCGGTACTGCAAATTTAGCAGTTGGTGCAGGTGATGGAATCACCGTTTCAGCTGACGCAGTTTCCTTAAATACTGGCTCTGCACACTTTACTTCTGGTGTAGAAGGTGTAATTCAAACAGGAAATTACACAATTGACCTCGGTGGTATATAAAAATCACAAATAACTTTATACTTATATAATATAAGACACTATATAGTGTTTCTCTATTAAGGCAAATGTCCTTTTAATATGTTATGTAACAAAATAAATTTAAAAAAAAGGAAAAAAATTAGATGGCACAAATTATTAAACACAGACGGGGTTCGTTAGAGTCTGTTGCATCGGCCACCAAAAGAGCAGGTGAGTTACTAGTAGTAACTGGTTCCGCTGGAATCACAGCTGCAAATGGAGATTCACTATTATTTTTAGGTGTCGATGGTTCAACGGTAACTCCGGCTAACAAATTTTTACAGGGAACAAGTGTACCCGATTTGACGGGTGCATCTTATGATACCTCTATTGATGGTATTCCCTTTTATGATACTTCTGCTGAAAAACTATATATTCTTAATAAAGCTGGAAATGTTGAAGTTAAGGCAACAGCAAACACCGATGGTACAGGTATTGTTTCTTCATCAGCTCAGATTGATGCATTAGGATTCTTACAAGTAAACGGAGATGCAGTAGTTTCATCTTCCGCTCAAATTAGTGGATATAATACTTTCTTAGAAATTAACGGGGATTCAGTAGTTTCTTCATCTGCTCAAGTTTCTGCTTATAATACTTTCTTAGAAATCAATGGTGATGGAGTTCATTCGGGTTCAGCTCAAGTTGTATCTGCAATTGCATCACAAAATGTAAACTTAGGTGGTATTTCTGGTTCTACTTTAGATATTACTGGAAACGCTAAGATTGATGGTAACTTAGTATTAGGTGGAAACATTACAATTGGAGATGCATCTTCTGATACAATCTCTTTCGGTGGTGATGTTGCTTCCGATATTATCCCATCTGCTACAAACACTTACGATTTAGGTTCTGCAACTGACAAGTTCGCTGAAATTCACGCAACTACTTTATTTGGTTCAATTTCTGCAACTAATGGTGTTGTTTCTGGTTCAAGCCAAATTACAGATGGTAGTGGAATCGTTTCATCTTCTGCTCAAGTTTCTGCTTATAATACTTTCTTAGAAATCAATGGTGATGGGGTAGTTTCTGGTTCAGAACAGATTGATGGTACTTCAATCCAAAATAACACAATCACAATTGCTGGAAATTCAACTGCATTGGGTGGTTCGGTTTCTTTAGCAAGTATTACAAACGGTAGTGGAATTATTTCTGGTTCGGGTCAATTACTAAATGTTGCTACTGATTTCGGTTCAGGTAGAGTAAGTGGTGATGACTTCGGTGATGTTGCTGGAACTTCAACTTTCACAGGTTCATTCGTAGGAGACGGTAGTGGATTAACTGGTCTTGCAACCAATCTTATTATTTCTGGTGGTACTGGGAATGATGAAGTAGATTTATTAAATGATGCTCTATCAATCGTAGGTACTTCAAATGAAATTGAAACAACTGTAACTAACAACCAAGTACAAATTGGATTACCAAGTAATGTAACAATTGGAAACAACCTTACAGTTGTTGGTAACTTAGAAGTACAAGGTACTACAACTACTGTTGATTCAACTACTATTGAATTAGGTGACAATATCATCGAATTAAATGGTTCAGGTGCTGTAAATGGTGGTTTATTAGTAAAAGATGTTACTGCACCAAATACAGTTTCAGGTTCATTATTGTGGGATTCTACAAATGACTATTGGAAAGCTGGTGCATTAGGTGGTGAAGAAAGAATCTTATTAGCTAATGGAGATGGTGTAGTTTCTGGTTCTGCTCAGATTACTTTAACTTCTGCTGATAACGCAGGATTTAATACTTCTTATGTTGCTGAAGATGCTTCAAGATTATACTATACAGATACAAGAGTAAAAACTAAATTAAATACTGAAACGGTAGTTTCTTCATCGGCTCAAGTATCTGCTTATGGAGTATTTGCTGAATTAAATGGAGATTCGTTAGTTTCATCTTCTGCTCAAATTAGTGGATACAATACTTTCTTAGAAATCAATGGAGATTCAGTAGTTTCTTCATCTGCACAAGTATCTGCTTATGGAGTATTTGCTGAATTAAATGGAGATAACTTAGTTTCTTCATCTGCTCAAATTAGTGGATATAATACTTTCTTAGAAATCAATGGTGATGGGGTACATAGTGGTTCTGCTCAAGTAGTTTCATCTTTACTAAACCAAGATATAGATTTCGGAACAGGCGGTATTTCGGGTTCTACTTTAGATATTACTGGAAACGCTAAGATTGATGGTAACTTAGTATTAGGTGGTAACATTACAATTGGAGACCAATCAAGTGATACTATTTCATTTGGTGGGGAAGTTTCTTCTCATATTATACCAGATGTAACTAATACTTATGATTTAGGTTCTTCAACTAACAGATGGAGAGATTTATATCTTAGTGGTTCAACAATTGATTTAGGAGGAACTTTATTACAAAGAAAATCTGATACTGGTCACATTCAATTCATTGATAGTGCAACTTTAGCTGTATTATCTGCAGAGGTAAGTTTTGATACTCTTTTAGATAAACCAACTTTAATTTCCAGTTCAACTCAATTAGATGGAACAACTTTAGGTTCTACTTCAGAAATTATTGGTAGTGGTTCATTTAGTGGTTCATTCGTAGGTGATGGTAGTGGTTTAACTGGTATTGCTACTGATTTAGTAATTAGTGGTTCAACTGGAAATGATACATTAGACCTATTAACTGACGCTTTATCATTCGCTGGTGGAACTGGTGTAACTGCTGCAGTAACTGATAACACCGTTACTTATTCAGTTCAAGATGCTTCTACATCTGCTAAAGGTATTGCATCGTTTGGTTCAACAAACTTTGCAGTAACAAGTGGAAATGTAACTATTAAAGCTGGTGGTGTTCCTGCAACTGCTCTTAATGCTGATGTTGCTGGAACTGGTATCTCTCTTAACGGAGTTGACAACTCAATCGAAGTTGATTATGGTTCAACTGCTGGAACTGCTGTTGAAGGTAACACTTCATTAACAGTTCAAGGTACTTCTAACGAAATTGAAGTTAGTGGTGGTTCGGTAACTTTAGGTAGTGGTGGAACTGTAACTGTTGGTTTACCAAATGATGTAACTATCGGAAATGATTTAACAGTTACTAACGATTTAAGTGTTACTGGTAACGCAACAATCACAGGGAACCTATCAGTTCTTGGTACAACTACAACTATTGATTCAACTACTGTACAACTTGGTGATAATGTATTAGAACTTAATTATGGTGGTGCACAAGATACCGCTGGACTTTTAGTTACTGATTCAACTGCACCAAACACAGTATCTGGTTCATTACTATGGGATGGTACTAATGACTATTGGAAAGGTGGGGCTCTTGGTTCTGAAAAAGAATTTGCAAGATTAAACACTTCTCCAACTTCTAATACAGTTCTTAAAGCTGATGCTAATGGATTATTAGTAGACTCTTTAATTACTGATGATGGAACAAACGTGACTATTAGTGGAACTGCAGAATTAAGAATTAATGCTGCAACTGCTAACTCATTTGTTTACTTTGATTCTAACAAATCATTAGAAGCTGTAACTCCTTCAAACGCTGGAGATGTAATTCAATGGAATGGTTCATCATTCGTTGCTTCAAACGAAATTGATGGTGGTACTTTCTAATAAGAATTACTTATAACTTTAAAAACCCTCAACGAAAGTTGGGGGTTTTTTTATATCTTTTAATAATCATATACTTATATAAGTGGTGGAGTGTTTCTTTACTACTACAATTTCGTATATTTTATATTTATATGTAATAAATTAGGAAGAACTATATAAATGGCAGCAACTTTAAAGTTAAGAAGAGGAACATCTACCCCGTCTCTTGTACAATCGGAACTGTTTTTTAACACAACGAGTAATACATTAATAGTAGGTGATGGTTCTCTAAATCACACATTAGTTAAAATAGGGGAAAATACAGGTAATATAACTCTTACAGGTGATATTTCTGCATCAAATCTTACTTTAAGTGGAAACGCTACTGTAAATGGTAATATTACCTTTGGTGGTAGTTTAATCACTTTTGGTGATTCAGATACAGATGATATTGTATTTACGGGTGAACTATCATCATCTTTGATACCAAATGACGATAACTCATTTGATATAGGTACATCTACAAAGAGATATAAAACTATTTATGCTGTTTCTGCTTCTATATCCGATATTAATGGAATTAATTTTGATTCTTTTATAACAGGTACTAACTCATTTACATCTTCTCAACAAAATATAAATTCACTTTATAATTCATTTACACAATCTGCAGATTCTCGATTAGTAGATTTAGAATTTTTTAGTGCATCGGAATACCAAACAGATTCATCTTCATTTGATATACGAGTAAATACACTTGAAACTACATTTAGTTCTTCCGTAGATACAAGATTAGATTTACTTGAAAACTTTAGTTCTTCTGAATACCAAACAGATTCATCTTCATTTGATTCTAGATTAGATTATGTAGAAACCACATTCTCAACTTCAGTTGATTTACGATTAGATAATACAGAATGGACTGGTTCAAATCAAGAAACAAGATTAGATACCCTTGAAGGACCATTTAGTTCTTCGGTTGATTTAAGATTGAATAATGCTGAATCAACGGGTTCAGACCATGAAACTCGTATTTCTAATGTAGAGGGATATTCTGCTTCATTAGATTCTAGACTAGATGATTTAGAAGCAACAGGCTCAGACCATGAATCAAGAATTGATGAAATTGAAACAACTTTTTCATCTTCAGTTGATTTACGATTAGATAATACAGAATGGACTGGTTCTAATCATGAAACAAGATTAGATGTCTTAGAAACAACCTTTTCATCTTCAGTAGATTCTCGTTTAGATTTACTAGAAAACTTTAGTTCTTCTGAATATATTATAGATTCTGCATCATTTGACCAAAGAGTTGATTATTTAGAAGCTTCACAATCTTATTTTGATAGTACATTTAGTGGTTCGGTAGATTCTCGTTTAGATTTACTAGAAAACTTTAGTTCTTCTGAATATCAAACAGATTCATCTTCATTTGACCAAAGAGTTGATTATTTAGAAGCTTCACAATCTTATTTTGATAGTACATTCAGCAGTTCAGTAGATTCACGATTAGATGTAATCGAAGGACCTCTATCATCATCAATAGACCAACAATTAAATAGTATTCATTCTTATACTTCATCATTAAAAAATGCAGTAGATGTAAGTGGTCAAAATTTAACAGTATTTGGTGATTTAACAGTTCAAGGAACAACAACTACAATCAATACACAAGAATTAATTGTTGAAGATTCTCTATTAGCAATTTCATCAGGTTCTACAACTTCTGCAGAAGCAGATGGAGCTGGATTCTTTATTTCTGGTGCAAACGCATCTATACTTTGGAATCATTTAGACCAAACATTAGATTTTAATACAAAAATATCATCTTCGGTAGGTTTCAAAGGAGATGGTTCTCAGCTAGAGAATTTACAGCATACTAATATTGTTTTTGATGGAAGTAGTATTGTATCGGGTTCTTCTCAAATTGATTTGACAGGTACTACAAATTATGTTAGTGGTATAAAAACAAGATTAAACGCTGAAGATGTAATTAGTGGTTCTAGTCAAGTAACACAATCATTAGATACTAGATATCTAGAAATATTAGGTGATGATGTAGTTTCTGGTTCATCTCAAATTGATTTAACTCAAACGACTAATTATGAAAGTGGTATTTTAGATAGAGTAAATGTAATTGGTTTATTTTCTTCATCTATTCAAGTTAATGCAGATAGTATTACAAACTTTGATAGTAATGTAAAAAATAAATTAGATGTAGAAAATGTACATAGTGGTTCTTTCTTAGGAACTGCAACAACTACTCAATTAGATGAGGGTATTAATTTATATTATACCGATAGTAGAGTTAAAACAAAATTAAATACAGAAGCAGTAGTTTCGTCTTCTGCACAAATTTCTGCTTATAATACTTTCTTAGAAATTGAGGGTGATGGAGTAGTTTCTGGTTCATCACAAATTGATTTAACTCAAACTACTAACTACATAAGTGGTATTAAAGATAGATTAAACGTTGAGGGTGTTTTAAGTGGTTCATCTCAAGTTACAGAATCATTAGATACTAGATATTTAGAAATCAACGGAGATTCTGTAATATCATCATCTCAACAAATTTCTGATTACAATATTTTCTTAGAAATAAATGGAGATTCGGTTGTATCTGGTTCATCTCAAATTGATATAACCCAAACACAAAATTATACATCTTTTTCATCTTCAATTGATTCTAGATTGGATTCGGTTGAAACAGACCAACACACTCATACAAATAAAGGTAATCTAGATACAATTGACCAAAACTTATCATCATCTGATACTCCTAGTTTTGTTAATCTTTCTTTGACAACTTTATCAAGTTTAGGAAGTGGTGAAGTAAATGCAGTATTTAGTGGTTCTGCGGGAACTCTTGGTACTAGAGCTCTTGGAACTGCAGCATTCTTTAATGTTTCTGCATCAGTTGGTGATGACCCAAATTCAATACCAACAAACCAAGCAGTTAGTAATGCACTTATTGCAGCAGGTGCGGGGGATTTAACAGAATTTAACCCAACTAATACATTTAATCCAAATAAAACTGGTCTTGTTCACTTATCAAGCGGAACAGAAATTGGTGGTGTTCGTGGTGTTCAAGGTAACATTCATGTTGCAATTGATACAGGCTCAACACACTTTATCGATGGTGTTAATGGAATTGTAAGTATAGGAGATGGTGTTATATCTTCATCGGCTCAAATTAGTTCTTATGGAGTATTTGCTGAATTGAATGGTGATGGTTTAGTTTCATCATCTGCTCAAATCTTATCATTATTACCATCAGGTATTTTATCATCTTCAAATCAAGATTTTGATACATTTAGTGGTTCGGTAGATTCTCGTATAGATACACTTGAAGGAGAAACTCATGAAAATCCATTAACATTTAATGATACTACTACTATTAATTTAGTAAGAAGTACTGATACAATTACCGCTCATGCAATTGGTGGTATTGTTTCATCATCAGCTCAGTTAACAAGTGAGTTTGATACACGATATTTAAATACAAATGGTGATAATGTAATTAGTGGTTCATCTCAATTAGAAGGATTTGTATCAGCAAGCGGTGGATTTATCGCTAATGAAACAATTATTGCAACAGGTACAAATTCAGTAACATCTTCAAATATTCTTGCATTAGATACTATAAACAAGTATTTAGGTATCAATCAATCCAACCCAGAAGTTACACTACATATGACGGGTGATGGTGCACAAACTGCTCAAATTAGAATGGAGCAGTATAACGATAGTTCAGATGCACCTGATATTAGAACAAGAAGATACAGAGGTTCAAGTGGTTCACCTTCTGCAGTACAAGCAGGTGATTTTCTATTTAGAAGTAACCACGAATACTATAATGGTACATCACTACTTGTAGGTGGTGCGTTTGCTTTTGATAATACAAATAATGCTAATAGAACACAGTTTTCAGTTGCTGTTGATACCGATGGAACAGGTGCAAACCCCACAGGAAATTACGGACAGTTTAAGATTGACGGTAATGATGGTGGAGCTATTACTTTCAACAACGCATATAAGTTCCCAACATCAGACGGTAGTGCTAATGAGGTATTAACAACAGATGGAAGTGGTGTTTTAAGTTTTGGTGATGTAACTTCTTTACTCCCAAATGGTGTTGTTAGTGGTTCATCACAAGTATTATTTAATGATATATCACAAAATCCTTTTACCAACGGTACAAATGTTATAACAGCATCATATCATCTAGTACCTGCAACCAATGAAACTTATGATTTAGGTTCTTCTACTTTACGATGGAGAGATTTATATCTTAGTGGTTCAACAATTGATTTAGGTGGAACTCTTATTCAAAAAACAGTTGATGGTAATATTCAATTCATCGATGAAGGAACTTTAGAAGCAAAAAGTGCTGTTATTAGTTTTGCAACCATTATAGACAAACCAACCCTAGTTAGTGGTTCATCTCAAATATCTGCAGACCAAACAACTGGTTGGGTAGAAGATTTTAAGACACAATTAAATTCAAATACTGTAATTAGTGGTTCTATTCAAATAGACCACGATGCAACTACAAACTTTGTTGCAAATGAACATATTGACCACACTTCTGTATCAATCACTGCTGGTAATGGGTTGACTGGAGGTGGTACAATTGCAGCAACAAGAACTCTCAACATTGGTCAAGGAGATGGTATTTCAGTAACTTCTGATGCTATTGCAGTTGATTCAACTGTCGTAAGAACAAGTGGTGACCAAACAATTGGTGGGCTAAAAACATTCGATAATATTGTCGTAAATGGAACTGGTTCATTCGCATATATCCAACAAGTAACAGGTTCTGCTAAAATTATTGGTGATGCTTATATAGTTTTAAATAACAATACTCCAAGTGAAAGATTCGCTGGTATTGCTGTTTACGATTCTGGTTCTGCAGGAGTTACTGCATCATTAGAATTTGATGGTGAATTAAACGATTGGTTCTACGAATATTCAGACGATAATGGTGTAACTACCGACCATGGTGTTGTTTTATTCGGTCCTGAATACTCTACAAAAGGTAATCCAACTTACCCAACAAATAATAGAATTCAAAAAGGTAATGGAAGTCATCACTTATTAGACTCTAATATTACTGATACTGGTACTTTAATTACTCTTGGTTCTAATACAGTTGTAGATGGAACATTAGTTTCAACTTCACACACAATAGTTTCACAATCTGCTCAAATAGACCACGATGCAACTACAAACTTTGTTGCTAACGAACACATTGACCACACAAGTGTTTCAATCACTGCAGGAAATGGTTTAACTGGCGGAGGGAATATCACAACATCTAGAACCCTTAATATAGGACAAGGTGATGGTATTTCAGTAACTGCAGATGCAATCGCGGTGGATTCTACCGTACTTCGTACAACTGGTGATGGGGTAGTTTCTGGTTCATCACAAATTGACCACGACCAAACTACAAACTTTGTTGCAAATGAACACATTGACCACACTTCTGTATCAATCACTGCTGGTAATGGTTTAACTGGTGGTGGAACAATTGCAGCAACAAGAACTCTTAATGTTGATTCTGCAAACAACGGTATTGTTGTTAATGCAAATAACATCGAATTAAATACTTCATCAACTACATTTACTAATGGTGTTAAATCTAAATTAAACTTAGACAATGTTGTATCGGGTTCTACTTTCTCATCTCCATCGCAAGGTACTTTAAGAGCAACTATAAATGGTGTAGATTCTGATGTAGATTTAGGATTACAAACAAATGATACCGTACAATTCGGAAAAGTTGGTGTGGGTGGTGCTTCTGATGCAACCTATGAATTAAAAGTAACAGGTGATATTGGAGCAACAGGAGATGTAGTTGCTTATGTATCTTCAGATAAACGATTAAAGGATAAAATCACCCCAATTGAAAATTCTTTACAAAAAATTAATAAAATTGGTGGATATTCTTTTGTTTGGAATGAAAAACAAAATATTTATAAAGGTAAGGATTATGGAGTAATTGCCCAAGAAATCGAAGAAATCTTACCCGAATTGGTAGAAACACGAGAAAATGGGTATAAGGCCGTTAAATATGATAGAATAGTATCCTTACTTATCGAAGGTGTAAAAGAACTTTCAAAAGAAGTAAACGAACTTAAAACCAAGATAGGTGAATAACACATGGCACAAATCATTAAATTAAAAAGAAGTACAACTCCTGGTTCAATCCCAACTACTGGTGATTTATCAATTGGAGAATTAGCAATAAATGTTTCGGATGGTAAAGTATTTTTACGAAGAAGTGGTTCTTTAGGAGATACTGTCCAAGAATTAGTTGGAAATATTTACACAGGTTCACTTGATATTAGTGGTTCGGTAACTGCTTCTTATTTTGTTGGTGATGGTTCTAGACTAGAAAATATTTCTGTTTCACAAAATGCAACGATAAAAAGAAGTTTTACAAATCAATCAACTTGGGTAGTAACTCACAATTTAGATACACCAAATGCAATCGTTCAGGTTTATGATAATGACAACTATCAATTAATTCCACAAACAGTAAGACTTACGGATGATAATACTGTAACAATCACATTTCCAACACAAGAAAGTGGATATGCTGTAGTTGCAAAAGGTGGTCATATTGTTAGTGGTTCAATTTCATCTGATAATATAGATGGATTAGACACTGCAATTTTATCAGAAGTTAATAATTTAGGAGTATTTAGTGGTTCTGCCCAAATAACTATGGGTGGTGATGTAACTGGTACTGCTAATGCAACGGTTATTGCATCTATTGATGGAGGTTCAATTTAAAAAGTATATATTTATAGTATAAAAGGAAGATAAAAAAATGATTATACACAGTCCCATAATTTCAGGTTCGTTAACATTCGCAGATGGAAGTACCTTATCATTACCACCAGGTTCAATTTATAGCGGTTCATTTAGTGGTTCGTATCAAGGAGATACTTTCTCAGGGGGTGTTTTTACAGGAGATGGTTCAGGTTTAACTTTTAATGGAACAGGTATTGTTTCATCATCTGCACAACTAGCAGCAGATTTTCTAGATACATTAGGAGATGGTGTCGTATCTAGTTCTGCTCAAGTAGTTTCATCTTTACTAAACCAAGATATTGATTTTGGAACAGGTGGTATTTCGGGTTCTACTTTAGATATTACTGGTAATGCTAAAATCGATGGAAATTTGGTATTAGGTGGTAATCTTACTATTGGGGATACTTCATCTGATACAATCACATTTGCTGGAGATATTTCATCTGATATTATTCCATCTACAAATAACACTTATGATTTAGGTTCATCGACAGATAAGTTTGCTGAAATTCACGGTACTACTATCTTTGGTTCAATTTCTGCAACTAATGGTGTTGTTTCTGGTTCAAGTCAAATTACAGATGGTAGTGGAATTGTTTCATCATCTGCTCAAATTGATGGATTAGGATTCTTACAAGTAAATGGAGATTCGGTTGTTTCCGGTTCTTCTCAAGTAGTTTTAGAATCTGCAGATAAGACAGGATTTACGGGTGCTAGTTCAATCACTACATTAGGTACTATTGGAACTGGTGTATGGCAAGGTTCAATTATTGATTCTCAATACTTAGATGCCGACCCACTACCAGCTGGGACAATTTCTGGTTCTTCTCAAGTAGACCACGATTCAACGACAGGTTTTGTTTCAAACGAACACATTGACCACTCTAGTGTAACATTAACTGCTGGTGATGGTTTAAGTGGTGGTGGTGATATTACTACATCAAGAACTTTTGCAGTAGATGCAACAGTATTAAGAACAACGGGAGATGGAGTAGTTTCTGGTTCATCTCAAATTTCATTAACTGGTCTTTCTGATTATGATGCAAACGACCACATTGACCACACTTCAGTTTCAATAACTGCAGGAAATGGTTTAACTGGTGGTGGTACAATTGCTGCTACACGAACTCTTAATGTAGGTGCTGGTGATGGTATTTCAGTTGCTGCTGATACGGTTTCAGTTGATGCAACAGTATTAAGAACCACAGGAGATGGGGTAGTTTCATCTTCTGCACAAATAGACCATGACCAAACTACAAACTTTGTTGCTGGAGAACACTTCCTACAATCTGCAATTACAGAAGTTGGAACTGTTACAGCAGGTAGTGTAACCGCAATCTTACCTCCAGGAACTGTTTCTGGTTCAGAACAAATTGATTTTGCCACTATTCAACCAATAGGAGTAATTTCAAGTTCAGAGCAAGTAGAAGACATTGTTGGTGGTATGGTTAGTGATAATACTGAAACTGGTATTGCTGTAACATATCAAGATGGTGATGGAACTATTGATTATGTAGTTCAATATGGTTCATCTGCAAATACAGCAGTTCAAGGTAACACTACATTATCTTTTGCAGGAACTTCAAATGAAATTTCAATCGATGGTGGTTCTTCAATTACTCTTGGTAGTGGTGGAACTGTAACTATCGGTTTAGCAGATACAATTACAGGTAACAGAACATTCTCAAACAACGTAACAATTACCGGTGACTTAACTGTAAACGGGACTACAACAACTGTAAACTCAAACACAGTTAATATTGGTGATAACATTCTTGTTTTAAATTCAGATGAGGCAGGAACTCCTTCACAAAATGGTGGTATCGAAATCGAAAGAGGAAGTTCTACCAACTCAGCTTTACTTTGGGATGAAGGAAATGATTATTGGGTTGCTGGTTTAGCAGGTGCTGAAGAAAGAATCGTAATCGGTGCTGGTAATACAGATATCACTACATTAGGTACAATTACAACTGGTACTTGGAATGGTACTTCTATTTCAACAACTTATACAGATGCTAAAGTAACTTCAATTGTTGCTGGAACTGGTATTTCAATCTCAGGTGCAACTGGTGATGTAACCATAACCAACTCGGATAGAGGTTCGTCTCAAAACATATTCAAGAATTTCGCAGTATCGGGTCAAACAACCGTAGTTGCTGATTCCAATAATGATACTTTAACATTAGCAGCTGGTTCTAATGTAACTATTTCAACAAACGCTTCAACTGATACAATTACAATTGCATCAACCGATACAAATACTACTTATTCTGCAGGAACTGGTATTACTTTAACAGGTACAACATTCTCTACAAACGATTCTCAAATCGTTCACGATAGTTTAAGTGGTTTTGTTGCTAATGAACACATTGACCACACAAGTGTTTCTATTTCTGCTGGAACTGGTTTAACTGGTGGTGGTACTATTGCTGCTAATAGAACACTTTCACTTTCTCACTTAGGATTAGAAAGTTTAACTGACCCTAATGCTGATAGAGTTGCATTTTGGGATGATTCGGCTGGTGCTTTTGCATGGTTAACAATGGGTAGTAACTTATCTATTTCAGGTACTACATTAAACGCAACTGATACAAATACAACTTATAGTGTTTCTGATACATCTGGACAGACTGGTATTGATTTAACTCTAAGTGGTACTACTATTAGTGGTGTTACATCAGGATTAACAACATCATCAACTGTACAATTCGCTAAAGTTGGTGTTGGAACTGCTGCAGATGCAACTTATGAATTAAAAGTAAGTGGTGATATTGGTGCAACTGGTGATATTGTTGCATATATTTCATCAGATGAAAGATTAAAAGATAATATAGAACTTATCTCTAACCCAATAGAAAAAGTTCAATCTCTAAGAGGTGTAACTTGGGACTGGAACGATAATGCAAGTGAAGCTGCAAAACAATCACCAAATGTGGGTGTTATTGCACAAGAAGTAGAGAAAGTTCTTCCTCAATTAGTTCACGATAGAGAAAATGGATACAAGGGTGTAGATTATGCCAAACTTACCGGACTCCTTATCGAGGCGATTAAGGACCAACAAAAACAAATTGATGATTTAAAATCGAAATTAGGATAAGAAAATCAACTCCCCTTATATAAGGGGATTTTCTTGTTTTTATTAATTATATAATTTGAAAAACGGTAAGTCATATATATGGCACAAGTAGTAAAACTAAAAAGAACAGCGGTATCTGGTAAAGTCCCAACAACGAGTAATTTAGAACTCGGTGAATTGGCGATAAACACCTATGATGGTAGAATATTCTTCGAAAAAGAT